>ENA-OOXC01000027-OOXC01000027.1-human-gut-metagenome-genome-assembly--contig:-NODE-27-length-140080-cov-4.642935_pt1 | contig 140080 bp, 131 predicted proteins | sample MGYA00241578_ERZ501325 | MGnify/ENA primary metagenome ERZ501325 (study PRJEB25962, sample SAMEA2042737) | human gut metagenome | biome: human gut; feature: human-associated habitat; material: faeces...
GGGCACAATTTTGTGCACGATGATTGACAACCCGTCATTTCATAATTACGTTTGTTTAAATGTCATAGAAAAAGTACTCTGAATTAATAACATACAGAGTACTAATATTTTTATTTACTGTTTTTATAATACCATACTATTTTGTTGACATTTCCGCCCCAATCATCATCCCACTTATCTGGTTTCCCTGGTGCTACACAATATACTGTCAAATTGGTGCAATTGTTAAATACATAGCTTCCCATATATCCTACATTTATCGGTATTACTATGCTTGTTAAACTTGTACAACCCTCAAATGCATAATCCCTTATGGTATCTATACTGGTTGGTATTTCAATATTTGTTAAACTTTTGCATTCACTAAATGCATAAGAGCCTATGACTGTAACACTATCTGGTATTACAACGCTTTTTAAATTTTCACATTTATAAAATACATATCTTTCTATATAATTAATACTGTTTGGGATTTCTACACTTGTTAAACCCGTGCATTCATTAAATGCATAACTCTTTATGCTTGTAACGCTATTTGGTATTACCAAGTCTGTTAAACTATAACACTTTGAAAATGCATAACTTTCTATACTTGTAACACTATCTGGAATTTTGGTGTTTTTGCAACCAGATATTAATTTATTTGATTTTGTTTCTATTATTGCATTACAATCTAGTCTTGAATCGAATATCGGATTTTTTTCATCTACTGTCATGCTTGTTAAACCTGTGCAGCCTGAGAATGCACCAATACCAATAAGTTCAACATTTTTTGAAAGTTTTATACTTGTTAAATTCCTGCATTCTGAAAAAGCATTTTCACCTATAACTACAACACTTTCAGGAAGTTCTATATTTTTTAAGCCTGTACAGCAACTAAATGCTTCATAACCTATAACTGATATATTATCAGATATGTTAACACTTTTTATCCTTGTTTCTTTTTTAAAAGCTTCATTTTTTATTGCAACTACTGGATACCCTTTGTACTCTTTAGGTATTATAATTGCTAAATTGCTTTTATCATTTTCATCGTGATCTATCCCAGTTACTATATAATATGTATACTCAGGTCCCATTTCAAATTCTAATTCAGCTTGTTTTAATACATCACCACACCTTGTACAAATTCCATTTTTATTGTATTTGTGTCCAAGAACAGGTATTTCTTCGGTAGCAAGTATTTCGTGACATTTTGCACACTCTTTATGTTTGCTACCTTTTTTTGTACATGTTTCTGTAGCATCTACTATCCAATCTGATGATACATGTTTACATTCTTTTTTACAACTACTAAATACAAACATCATTATAATAACAAATAATACATATGTTATTTTTCTTAATCTCATTTCTTTTTCCCCTTTTTATTTACTACATATTTAATTATACTATTTATTTTTTTAAATTTCAATCGTTTTTATAATTACATATACAAAAAGTATTCTATATCAATTATTAGATACAGAATACTTTTTATTCATTACAACTATTAAAATTATTTTAATAATTTATTAACTTATAAGCCTAATTCATTTTCATCAATAGTTTCTGATTCAAAATCAGTTTTTTGCGTATTGCCATTGCTTTTTTTAAAATTCCAACTGATTTTTCCAGTATAAATGCTATATACCCAATTAGGTGTATATTTTTTTACCTTTACCTACCAAATGTTATTTTGTCATCTAGTAATAGGTGATTTTTTTATTTTGTTTGTTTTTGGTATAATACTCTCATTCGAAGGTAATTATGTAGTATGGATATGTAAGAGTGTCTACAGAGGCACAAAATATTGCAAGACAAATGGAAGAGATGTATAAGTTAGGCTTAACTGATGAGTTTATTTATGTTGATAAACAAAGTGGCAAAGATTTTGAAAGAGAAAATTATAAGTTATTAAAGGAAATATTAAAAAAAGACGATTTATTGATAATTAAATCAATTGATCGTCTTGGTAGAAATTATGATATGATTATTAATGAGTGGAGTGAAATCACTAAGGTTCAAGCTGCTAAGTTATTGAATATGAAAAGATGTACTTTTCTTAAATATTCTAAGTTGTATAGATAATGCCAGTAATACTGGCTTTTGGCTTTTTTAAATGGTGCTGACGATTGGACTCGAACCAACGACCTCCTCCTTACCATGGAGGTGCACTACCTATTGTGCTACGTCAGCATCCATTCTATTATAACATATATATGTTTTTATACAAAATTATTTACTTATTTAGTTTGAGTGATTTTTTATTAAACACGTTTGATTCAAAAGTTGTTATTTTTTTATCTTTGTTATGTTTTTCAATTATTGCGTTAGTTACTAATATATCAATCATTTTAGTAAATGGTATTCCTTCTTTTTCGAATAGATAGAATGCTAGTGAACCTGGTATGTTATTTAGTTCATTTACATATAGTTTATTTTCATCTAGATCATATATATAATCAATGCGTACTACCCCTTTTAGGTCAAACCATCTATATAGTTCTTTTGATATTTTTATTATTTCTTCTTTTAGTTGTTCGTTTATTGAAGCAGGAATAATTCTATTTGGTGAGCCACTCATCTTGCCTTCACTTTTTTCATATTTTTGACTAAACGATAGTATTTCTTCATCGTGCTTTACTTCTTCAATAGTTGAAGTAATTAATTCATTGTGGTCTTTTATAACTGCACAATTGTATTCTTTAAAATTAATTATTGCTTTTTCAATTAAAACCTTGTTTGTGTATTTATAAGCTACATTTAAAGCTTGTTCTAACTCTTCATTGTTTTTGACTACTTTTATTCCAATGCTTGATCCAAGATATGCGGGCTTTACGATTGCCGGGAAAGGAACTTCTTCAATTGTTTTTCCTTCAATCGCAACAATTCCTTCAACACTTGGGAAGTTACCAAGTTTTAACATTGCTTTAGTTGCTACTTTATCTTGAATGATAGCAGACGGAATTAAATCACTACAAGTATAAATTGCTTGATATATATCTAGAAATCCTACAACTGTTCCATCTTCTGTTCCATAGCCATGTAATACTGGTATAAAGATATCTATTGGATAACTCTTTTTGGGTTTGTTTAAATACTGGTAATATATTTGATTATTAATGTTTTTTATGAATACTTCTTTTTCTTTATTTATATAGTTACTTTTATATGTTTCAATACTGTTTAATTCTTTACTAACATATATGTGGTTGTTTTTATCTAAATAAAAAATGGTAGTATCATACTTGTTATGATCAACGCTAAAATACGTTTGTAAGCCCGAAATTACGGATATTTCGTGTTCTACGCTTTTACCCCCAATAATTATACCCAATTTAATTTTTTCATTATTCATTTTATCACCTTTCTAAAAAACTATCTGGTAAATCATTTTCAATTAGTAAGTATACTTCTTTTTCTAGACTTATTTTAAATATATATTTGTAAGCTTCTTTAAAGTTATCAAATAGTAAATAATTGATATTATTGTTATTTAAGTAACTTGCAACATATGTACTTGCATGATTTTTTATCAAACATATTTCATTTATATTGTTTAATTCTTTGGCAATTGTTTCATTTAGTTCTTTTTCTCCTTCTCCCGCATCTACTATTCCTGGAGTAATTAGGCAAAGATAACCTTTTTGTCTTTTTAAGACATCTAAAGCATTTTTAAAACCTATGATATTAGAACTATATGAGTCATCATATATATGTAGTTTATTAATCTTTTGATAACTTAAACGATGTTCAGATGGTAGAATTGCCTCGATGACTTTTTTGAATTCTAAATCATCTATTATTATGTTATATTCTTTTAGGGCCATAGTGGTTACATAACTTGCAAGAATATTTGAAATTTGGTGTTTTCCTAAAAGACTTGTTGATACTTGAAATAAGAATGTATCATCTTTATATATATCAAAAATAGTTTTATCTACTTTATATGTTATGTTTTTGGCATGATATGTACCCATGTCTATACCATATGTTAATACGTTATATGTATTACTGAATTGATCTTTTACGTTATTTAAGTATTCATTATCTGTATTTAATATTAATGTACCATTTTCTTTTAATCCATCAACAATTTCTAATTTTGCTTTTAAGACATTGGTTTCTGTTTTTAATGTTGATAAGTGTTGAGGTCCTATTTGCGTTATTATGGCAATATTAGGTTTAACAAATTTACTTAATTTGCTAATTTCGCCAATTCTAAAGGTCCCCATTTCAACTATAAATAACTCCATTGGCTTGTTTAAATCACTATTGATAGTTCGACTAATTCCCATTAGGGTATTATATGATTTAGGAGTTTTAAGGGTTAAATATTTTCTGGAAATTATTTGGTATAGTATATCTTTTGTTGAGGTTTTACCAAAACTTCCTGTGATACCGATTTTAACTAAATCATCAAATGATTGTAGTTTTTGCTTGGCTAGTTTGTAATAGTAGTTATTAATAATATGTTCTATTGGTAGATTGACTAAACTTGCAAGAAAAACAATAATTGGTAAATATAAAGGTATTAATATATATATAATACTATTGATGTAAATTGATATAATACCAATAATTGTAATAAATAAGATAGATGTTATCCATAGTCTTATCATTCTACTAGTAAATTTTAATTTTAAGATATATTTTATTTGAAAAATAAATGATATCGTAAGTATGATTATGCTCATACATATTAAAGGTAAATTAGTATTGTTAATTCCTATTACACCAAAGGGAATACTTATTAAATAACAAAAGAAAGTTTTCTTAGTTAAGTAGTATTTTTTTAAACTTAATAAGGTTTTCTTGTAATCATAGTGATTTTGTTGATAAATATTAGTTAAATAATATAGAAGTTTTATTATTACTAATGTATAAAGGCTAATAGCTATTATATTTAAAACAATCATTCATTCACCTCAAGAAAAGTTTTTAATATACACATAAAGTGATAGGGTTTTTCTAAAAATGGAAAGTGTCCAACATTTTCAATACTTACGATTGCGCTATTCTCAAGTAGTTTTTGCATTTTTTCACCATCTTGATATAGTGTAGTATAGTCATTCTTACCCCATATTAGAAGTGTATTAGTTTTAATGTTCTTTAATTCTTTTTCTTGGAAGGTTTTGGTAATAACTGATAGAGTTTTTTTCATTACAGGGGTAGCGTTTTTGTAATCATTACTTCCACTATTTTGAATTAAGGTTTGATACTTGTTTACTTTTTTAAATAATTTGTAAGTTTTTTTCTTTAATTTATATTTCAGTATTTTTAATTTGGTTTTGAAATATCCTTTAGGTTTTATTCCTGCACTATCAACTAATATTAACTTTTTAGTGAGATTGGTTTTTGAGGTAAACCTAATGGCAATTCGACCACCAAATGAATGGCCTAAAATAATGGGATTATTTATTTTAAATTTGTTGATAAAATCTATTAACATATCTACATAGTCATCAAGTGTATAGTAGTTTTTAGGTTCATCGCTATTCCCAAACCCTGGCAGGTCGACGTTATAAATGGTGAAGTATGGCATTAGTTCACTAACAATACCCGAAAAGATTTTTCCATCACAACCCCAACCATGTAATAGTACTAAATCAGGCCCTCTACCTTTTTTTTCACAATATACTTTTAGACCTTGGTAAGTATATTCCATTAAATTCCTTCTTTCGCGATATTATATTCATACATTTTCTTACTTATGAATATAATGATGTTGAAATATATGGAGGTATTTATGAGTTTAACAAATCACTATCCTTTTGCGACTATACCCTTAAATTATAATTTAACTAGTTTTGAAGATTTCCTCGATTTTCAAACTTTAAGTATTCATTATAATCAAATATATAAGGAATTTGTTGATGATTTAAATTTTATTTTATCTACAGAAATCAGTTTGCAAAAGTTAACTCTTGATGAGATTTTATTTAATGAAAAGATTTTATCACCTTTTAGGAAAAACGACATTATTAAGTATGCGGGGGGAGTATATAACCATCAGATTGTTTTTAGATCTATCACACCCAACCCTATTGTTTCAATATGCCCTGAATTAAAAAAAGCTATTGAAAATAAATATAAAACAATGCGTGACTTCTATTTAGAATTCAAAAAAGCATGTCTTGCGATGACTACTTGTGGATATGTATTTCTAGTATGTGATGAAAAATGCCAAGTTTCAATTAAAACTGTTTATGGTAATGATACAACTGTTCCTGATAACTTATGTCCTATTTTAGGAATTGATATGTTTGAACATGCTTATTATTTAAAATATAAACATAACGTAAAAGAATATGTTGAAAATTGGTTTAAGTATATATGTTTTGAATATGCAAACAATCAATATAAAGAGTGTTTAAAAATAGTAAATTCCAATATTTAAAAAAATGGGCTACATTTGTAGTCCATTTTGATTTGCTAGATATACTTCTTTTGCCACATTAATTTGTTCTAGTTCTCCTTCGAAATCAGCCTTATATGGGTATTTTTCTTCTATTTGAGCTAGATATGTTCTTTCTGCACTTGCTTTTTCAACATCATTTTCTAATAATAAATAATATGTGTATTTATATCTTATCATATTAGGAACTGGCATTTTCATTTTAAGCATATTTTTAAAGCCTTTATCTATGTATTTTTTGGCTAATTCTTGATTATTGGTAACTAAGTAACAAAATATTAGGTCACTTTTTACTGTGTTTTGATATATCCCCGCAAGCGTATCATCATTTAATAATAACTTTAAATCTTCAATTGCCTCAAGATATTTATGTTCATCAATTAAACGTTCTATTCTAAATAATTTTATGGTTGATACCATACTATTTTTTTCAGTTAATTCTTGATCAAACAAAAAGAAAGATTCATCCATATCTTTTAGTCTTATATTATTGGTAGTTGCTTTAGTTATTTTAATTTGGGCATAAAAAGCTTCTTTTGCGAGATTACTTTTTGAAATTTGTTTGGTATTATAACCATCATTGTCAATATAGTTTGAACGCAGTGGTATACCATTTAAAATAATCATTAATATATTTTGTAACATCATAAATAGGAAGAAGTAACCTATTATTAATTCTTTTACAAATATATATATTACTCCATTAATAACTGCAAATATTAGGTTTAGAAATACCCCACCTAGATTATATAGAATAAAAGGTTTTTTTGTTTCATCTTTTGGAGTATCTAAGATACACTGTCCACCTGTTCCTGCCATAAAGTATTTTTTCTTCTTTATTTTGTTACTTTTTTGATCTTTTAGAAAAATTGTACTACCTATTCTAAAAGATATAAATCTAAAACCTGATATTAATCCAAATATTAAATGGCCTGATTCATGAATAATTGCGCAAAGATAGTTACTCAAAAAGAACATTATAAGTATTAATATAAGGAAAAGTAATTTCTTTTCGATTGTTAGTGTTTCATTAAATATAATTGCATTTATTACCATTATTCCTAGGAATATACCATATCCTATTCCTAATATGATGTTTACAAAAGTCCATAGTTTTTTCATTCAATTCTCCTTTTTAGACAAAATGTCATTGGTTCTACCAATGGCATTTTTTATCCTATTGAATTCTTCATTTCTAACTTGATAAGTTGATTTAATTCTACTGCATATTCCATTGGCAATTCTTTTGCAAATGGTTCAATGAAACCCATAACAATCATTTCGGTTGCTTGTTCTTCAGTTAAGCCTCTACTCATTAGATAGAATAATTGTTCTTCACTTACTTTAGAAACGGTTGCTTCATGTTCGATATATGAAGTATCATTTTCAACAATATTAGTTGGAATTGTATCACTAGTAGATATTTCATCTAATATTATGGTGTCACATTCAACATGGCTTTTTGCGTATGTTGCATTAGCACTATGGCGAACAGTACCACGATAGTTAACTTTACCACCACCACGACAAATTGATTTGGAAATAATTTGGCTAGTAGTATTTGGTGCAAGATGAATCATTTTCGCACCAGTATCTTGAATTTGACCTGGGCCTGCAAAAGCAATTGAAATAGTTGTTCCTTTTGCCCCTTCTCCTGCAAGTATACATGCGGGGTACTTCATATTAATGTTAGAACCAATGTTACCATCAATCCATTCCATATGGCCACCAGCTTCAACAAGAGTACGTTTAGTAACTAAATTAATAATATTGTTTGACCAGTTTTGTACAGTTGAATATCTACAATATGCATTCTTCTTTACATATATTTCAACTACTGCGGCATGTAGAGAATCTTTTGAATATTGAGGAGCTGTACAGCCTTCAACGTAGTGTACACTTGCTTCATCATCAACAATGATTAAGGTACGTTCAAATTGTCCCATTTGTTCAGTGTTAATTCTGAAATAAGATTGTAATGGTTTTTCTAGTTTTACACCTTTAGGAACATATATAAATGAACCGCCACTCCAAACGGCAGTATTTAGTGCCGCAAACATATTATCGGTTGCGGGAACAACTTTAGCAAAATATTCTTTGACAATTTCAGGATATTTTTTTACAGCTGTATCCGTATCACAGAATAAAACGCCTTTTTGTTCTAATTCTTTAATTGTATTATGATATACAACTTCTGATTCAAATTGAGTTGAAACACCTGCTAAGTATTTTTGTTCTGCTTCTCTTATACCTAGTTTATCAAAAGTATCTTTGATTGCGGTAGGAACTTCATCCCAACTGCTTTCAGTTTTTTTACTTGATTTTATGTAATATATATAATCATCAAAAGTTACACTTGATAAATCAGGTCCAAAGGTTGGCCATTTCATTTTTGCAAATTCATGATATGCTTTTAGTCTAATGTCTAACATCCATTCTGGTTCATTTTTCATTTTTGAAATTAGTCTAACAACATCTTCATTAATTCCTCGACCAGTATCAAAAATATTTTCAACATCAGTTCTAAAACCATATTTGTAATCGCCAACTATTTCGTTTATTTCTTCTTTTTGATTTTCAAGTTCTATTTCTTTTTCTTTTTCGTTATTCATCTTCTTGATCTCCTTCATCACCTAGAAGCAAAGCACCAGCCGCACGCCAAGCAAGAGTTGCACATTTAGCGCGGGGAGGGAAGTTATGGATATTTACATATACAATTGCATCTCCTAAGCGATCTTCATCTTTTGGCAAATTACCTTTAATGAGTTCATAGAAATCATCGATGATTTCATTGGCTTCTTCAACAGTTTTGCCGATTAGAACTTCACTCATAACGGAAGCTGATGAACAGCAAATTACACAGCCTGTTCCATCATGTCTTACATCAACAATTTTACCATCTTTTATTTCAACTTGAACAGTTACATCATCGCCACAAGAAGGGTTTTTTAGATGTAATGTTTTATAACCTGGTACTAATCCTTTGTTACGAGGATATTTACGATGTTCATTAATAACTTGGTTGTATAAATCAGATATTTGGTTTCCCATTTTACCACTCCTCAAAATATTTTACAGCAGCTTTTACTGCTTCAACGAATACATCAATATCGTGATAATCGTTATATACATATATGCAAGCTCTAAGTGTTGCTACACAGTCTAACCATTTCGTTATTAATTGGGCACAGTGATGACCTGCACGTAAAGCAACGTGATATTCATCAAAAATGGTTGCGGCATCATGAGGGTGTGCTTTATTAATATTAAATGTAATAATTGCGGTTTCTGCTGTAGGATTATATATTGTAATACCTTCTACTTTGCTTAACTTTTCACGAGCATAGTTTAGTAATATTTGTTCATGTTCATGAATTCGATCATAACCTATTGATTCAATGTACTTTATTGCTTCTTTGAAAGCTATTGCCTCCGCAATAGGAGGTGTACCTGTTTCAAATTTGTATGGTGCATCTTTGGTTGTAGCTTCATATTTTTCAACTACATCAATCATATCACCACCATATTCAATTGGGCTCATTTTCTTTAAATATTTGTATTTACCAAACAATATACCAAAGCCAGTTGGCCCAAACATTTTATGAGCAGAAAAGGCAAGGAAATCACAATCTAAGTCTTGTACATCTACTTTCATATGTGGTACAGCTTGTGCCGCATCAACAACAACTATAATGTTGTGTTCATGAGCAATTTTAATTATTTCTTTAATAGGTGTAATATATCCCATTACATTAGAAACATATGTTATTGCTAGAACCTTACTCTTTTCAGTAATTGTTTTTTTAAATGCTTCAACAGTTATACGACCAGTTGAATCAAGTTCAATGTATTTTAATGTCGCATTTTTCTTTTTTGCAACATTCATCCATGGAAGCACATTACTATGATGTTCTAATTCGGTTGTAATTATTTCGTCGCCTTCTTGAATGTAATCCATACCAAAGCCTAAAGCAACCATATTCAAGCCATTACTTGCACCTTTTGTAAACACAATTTCTTTTTCTCTTGCATTTAGAAATTTTGCGGTTAAGGTTCTGGTTTCTTCGTATTCAGTAGTTGCTTCATAACTAAGTTCATAAACACCACGATTTACATTTACACCATATTTATCGTAGTATTCATTAATCTTATCAATGACACATTTTGGTTTTAAAGCAGTAGCGCCTGTATCTAGATAAACTAAATCAGGGTTATTGTTTAAAACTGGAAAATCCTTTTTAATGTTTAATAAGTCAGCCATCTGCTTTAACTCCTTTCTTATTAGTCAACTAAATATTTTTCAAAATTTTGTTCAATTTCTTTTTTTATTTCTTCATTGTTAATATGATCTAATATTGGTTTTACATATCCCATTACAATTATTTTAGAAGCTTCTTCTTGAGTCATACCTCTACTCATTAAGTAGAATAAGTCTTCTTTATTAATTGAGCCGATAGAACATGCATGATTCGCTATTACATCATATTCATCAATATACAAATTAGGTAGGGCTTTAATCTTTGCAGTTTTTGATAATGTTAAGCCTTTTGTTGATTGGTGAGCAACAGATAATGAGCAACCCTTTTTTATTGTCGCATTATTGTTTAATAACAAAGTTGCTTGGTCTTTAGAAATTGCATAATTTGCTAAATTACTTTCGGTATGTTTAGCATTATGAAATATTTCAATTTTACTATTCAAGTTAGCTTTTTTAGTTAGTAACAAAAGATTCATTATTTCAACTTTTGAACCTTCTTCATTTAAGTTTATTACTTGATTTATTTCGTTTGATTCATCACTTGTAACTATGTTATAAATTTCTAAATAAGCATTATTACCAAGATTAGCTTTTACAATGTTTTTGTTATTACTATTTGAATCATGTTGAAAAGTAATATATATTAAATGGCTATCATCTAACATTTCAAATTCTTTACTAGAGGCATCTTTATTAAAGTCTTGAATAATTACTTTAGTTTGATTAGAATTTACAACTAATACATTATTCATTTTTATCACCAAGTGTATTTTTAACGGCACAAGTTCCGATAATGCCAGCAGCTCTTACTTCATTTGCTTCATCTTCTAAATTGTATTCTTCTTTTAACCAATCGTATCCTTCTGCGTCAATTTTTTCAATTAATTCTAATCCACCTTCAGTAATTACTCTACCATTCATTAGCACATGAACTTTATCAATATTTAGGTAGTCTAATAATCTTTCATAGTGAGTAATAATTAAAGCACCAAAATCAGGAGATTTCATATTATTAACATTTTCACCAACAATTCTTAAAGCATCAACATCAAGCCCTGAATCTATTTCATCTAAAAGGGCAAATTTAGGTTTTAACATTTTCATTTGAAGTATTTCATTACGTTTTTTCTCACCACCAGAAAAACCTACATTAACATAGCGGTGTGGTAAGTCAGAACGCATTTTAAGTTCTTTAGTTGCTTGTTCAAAGCTTTTTATATATTTTAGTAATGAAAATTTTTCACCAGGTAATGCTCTTGCATGTAAAGCAGCCTTTATAAAATCTGAATTGGTAACTCCTTCTATTTCACTAGGGTATTGCATTGCAAGAAAAATACCTTTTCTGCTTCTTTCATCAACACTCATTTTAAGTACATCTTCACCATCTAGTAAAATTTGTCCTTTTGTCACTTCATACTTGTAATGTCCCATGATTGTTGAAACTAAGGTAGATTTACCAGTTCCGTTTGGTCCCATAATTACATGGAACTCACCGGTATTAATTTCAAGGTTAACACCTTTTAATATTTCTTTTCCTTCAACACTAACATGTAAATCGATTATTTGTAATTTTGACATATCTAACACCTCATCAGTTTGACATTTATTTTTTATATTTATTTTTATTGCTTCTTACCAATATATTATTATACCATTTATTGTAAAAATACTCTACTAAAATGCGAAATCTTTTATTTTTGCTATATTTATTCAAAATATTAGACTTAACTAACTATATTTTCGTTTTGTAAAGAAAAAATATGTATTGAAAACCAATACATATTTTATAGTCTTATAGACCAGTATAATCGTTAACTGCTTTTTTATTTCCAAAAACAAGGATTTTACCAGATCTTTTTAGTTTGAAATCTTTTAAACTAGCTATTTTTTCATTTATTCTTTCTTTTTCTTCATCTGTTTCAGCTTTTTTAAGTGCTTCTTTTTGTTCTTCTAATTCTTTTTCATTTTCTGTTTTTACTTTTTCATATCTTGCTTTAGCTTCTTCAGCATCTTTATAGAATGCAGCAGTAACAGCTATTTTTTTACCATCAACTTCTTTAGAGCAAACTAATACAGCTTCTGTTTTAGTTGAGAAAAGATCACCAATGTTAACATCTGTAGATGTTGTAACAACATTATAACCTTTCTTTTCCATTTTTTCTTTTCCCTTTTCAGCTGTCTTAGGAGTACAACTTGTAAGAGTGAAAAGCATCATAATAGCTAGAAATATTCCAGCAATTCTCATTGTTTTTCTCATTTTTATATCCTCCATAAATATTTTTACGATGTTATTATACCAAAAAGTTAATCTAATTGCAATATTTTATTTATTGAAAAGCATTTTTTTATTATTAGATTGCACGGTTTGGACCAACATTAATCCATAAAGCAACAATTTCATTATTGCGTACGACTAAAATAACTTTATCCATTAATTCTACATTTTCATCTAGGGCAGTAGATTTTCTTTCGCCAATTACTAACCATCCTGATTTTTTATCATAAAAAGTATCTTGGTTTTTTAATGCTTGAATAATCAATCTATCTGTTAATTGGAAATTTATTGCTTCTAGTCTTATTGTACCTTTTTTGGCAATGGGTGCTTTTAAATGTTTCATAAACCAAATTGATTTAGGCATTACTCCACAAAGTCCCATAAATTCTTTATTATAGCCTTTAAATTCTAATCCCGCAAAGCTTACACCAAGTGTAAGTATAACAGAGTCTTCTTTAGGAAGCCCAAAAGAAAAATGCTCATCATCATATTCTACGCTTTTAGTAATATTATTATTACCATAATTTACATATACATTAAGCTTTTTATCTCTGTTAATCTCAACACTTCGATAGTTTTTTAGTCTTTTAATATACGAAACTATTTCATTAGTTTCTTTTTCATAATTTTTTATACGTTTAGTATTATTCTTTTTTGAAAAATAACTTGTATACCAACTTCCCACTGGGTATATTACAATTAAAATTAGTGCACCAATAAAGTATACTAATTTAAAAGCTTCCTTGTTTACTACTTTAAGCCTTATGCATAGTGCCAATAGAATTATAGCAAATATGGTATTCATAATAGGTATTATTATGGTAGGTTTATTTTTCTTTAAATTTTCTTTAGTGTAATTTGAGTTGTTCATTTTTTGTCTCCTTTTATGATTATTTTATCATTTTATTTTTGGTTTGTCAAAGAGAATAGAATAAGGAGAAGGCCTCTAGTTATACTAGAAGCCAATGTTAAAAAGTATTTAGTTTTCTTATTACAATTTGATTATAACATTTTATTGTGAACTATTAGTGATAGTCTTTTGATATTTTGATAAAAATAACCGCTACTAGTTAAACTAGTAACGGTTATTAATTTTGTTATTTAGAGAAATCCATTTCAAGATATCTTTGATAGCTTGTATATCTTCTCATTGCTTCTGCTTTATTCTTTGCAAGAAGAGCATCTGCTTCAGTAGGGTTGATGTTCTTTAATTGAGCATATCTTGTTTCACTCATTAAGTATTCATCATATCTATCCCAATCTGGAGTCTTAGAGTCTACTTGAAGAGGGTTCTTGCCTTCTGCAATAAGACGTGGATCATATCTTAATAATGTCCAGTAACCACATTCAACAGCAAGTTTTGCTTGTTCTTGTGCTTTACCCATACCACGTTTTAAACCATGGTTGATACAAGGTGAGTATGCAATTACGATTGATGGTCCATGATAGCTTTCAGCTTCACGCATTGCTTTTAATAATTGAGCTTGGCTTGCACCATGAGCAACATAAGCAACGTATACATGTCCATAACTCATTGCTATAGCAGCTAAGTCTTTCTTCTTACCATGTTTACCTGCAGCTGTAAATTTAGCAATTGATGCTGTAGGAGATGATTTAGAAGATTGACCACCTGTATTAGAGTAAACTTCTGTGTCTAATACTAAGATATTAACATCTTCTTGGTTAGCGATAACATGGTCTAATCCACCGTAACCGATATCGTATGCCCATCCGTCACCACCAAAGATCCATTGAGAACGTTTAACTAAATGATCTCTTAATTCGTAGATTGCTTTTGCATGTGGGCAATCTTTATCTTTTAGTAATGGAACAAGTTCGTTAGCAACTTCTCTTGTTACTTTGTAATCTTCTCTATTTTCAAGCCATAACTTAAATAATTCATGAACACGATCACCACAATCTTGACATTCTTCTAATGCTTCTTCCATATGAGTTGCGATTTGATCACGTAATGCATTGCTTGCATTTAACATACCGAAACCAAATTCAGCATTATCTTCGAATAGAGAGTTAGCCCAAGCTGGACCACGACCTTCTTTGTTTGTTGTATATGGAGTTGCAGGGAAGCTACCACCATAAATTGATGAACATCCTGTTGCGTTAGCAACTACCATATGATCACCAAATAATTGAGTAACTAATTTAACATATGGAGTTTCTCCGCATCCACCACAAGCACCTGAGAATTCAAATAATGGTTGTGCAAATTGGCTGTTCTTAGGATTTGCCATCTTATCTACTAAGTTTTCTTTATAAGTTACATTATCAAAGAAGTATTTAGCATTAACTGCTTGACCAGCTTCAAGAGCATCAGAGATAGGAACCATCTTAAGAGCTTTTTCACCTTTTTTACCAGGGCAAGTATTAACACAAACTTCACAACCAGTACAGTCAAGTGTTGAAATTTGTAATGTATATTGAAGACCTTCAAAACCTTTTCCAGTAGGTGCTAAATATTGAACACCTTCAGGAGCATTTTTAGCTTCTTCAGCATTTACTAAGAATGGACGTACTACTGCATGTGGACAAACGAATGAACATTGATTACATTGAATACAGTTTTCAGGATTCCACATTGGTACGAAGTTAGCACTACCACGTTTTTCATATGCAGAAGTACCATTAGGCATTGTACCATCTTCATAACCATTAAATGCAGAAATAGGTAAATCATAACCTTTAATTGCATTTACTGGATCAGCAATAGTCTTAACAAATTGAGGACGATTTTCATCTACAACTTTTTCTTCTACTGGAAGTTTCTTCCAAGCTGATTTAACTTTAACTTCAACTAAGCCTTCTGCACCTTTTTCAATTGCTTGATAGTTTAATTGAACGATTGCTTCACCTTTTTTAGCATAAGTTTTTGCAGCATATTTCTTCATTAGTTCTTGTGCTGTTTCATAAGGCATGATTTGTTCATTTAATTTGAAGAATGCAGATTGTAAAATAGTATTAGTTCTTCCGCCTAAACCGATTTGACGTGCTAGATGAACTGCATCAATAATGTAGAATTTAGCATGTTTTTCAGCTAATTGTTTTTTGAATGAATTAGGTAGATGTTCTTCTAATTCTTTTGCGTTTCTAACTGTATTTAGTAAGAATGTACCACCATCTTTTAAGCAGCTTAACATATCATATTTTTCTACATAAGCTTCAAGACTGCAACTTACGAAGTCAGCATGACTTACTAAATATGGAGCAGTAATTGGTTTTGGACCAAAACGTAAATGAGAACGAGTTACACCACCAGATTTTTTAGAGTCATAAGCAAAGTATGCTTGTGCATATAAATCAGTGTTATCACCGATAATCTTAATAGTATTTTTGTTAGCACCAACTGTACCATCACTACCAAGACCATAGAATACTAATTCAGAAGTACCTTCAAGTAATTTAATTTCTTTTCCAACAGGAATACTTAAATGAGTAACATCATCTTCGATACCTACTGTGAAGCCATCAAAACCATTTTTCTTTAAATGATCGAATACAGCTATCATTTGAGCAGGTGTAGTATCCTTACTAGATAGACCATATCTACCACCAATAATTGAAGGAGCACCTTTTACGCCATAGTATGCTGCTTTAACATCTAAGTATAGAGGTTCACCAAGTGACCCTGGTTCTTTAGTTCTGTCAAGTACAGCAACACGTTTAACTGTCTTAGGCATTACATTGAATAAATATTCTTTTGCAAATGGACGATATAGATGAACTGTTAAGCAACCAACTTTTCTACCTTTTGCATTTAGATAATCAACAACTTGTTTGATTGTTTCTGTAACTGAACCCATTGCTACGATTACATCTGTAGCATCTTCAGCTCCATAGTATACAAATGGTGCATAGTTACGACCAGTTACTTCACTAATCTTAGCCATATAGTCTGCAACTACTGCAGGAACTTCGTTATAGAATTTGTTTTGAGCTTCTCTTGTTTGGAAGTAAACATCATCGTTTTGTGCAGAACCTCTTGTTACAGGGTGTTCAAATGTTAATGCACGTTCACGGAAATTTCTAACAGCATCACGATCTAGTAATTTATCAAATACTTCGTAATCCATAACTTCAACTTTTTGAATTTCGTGTGAAGTTCTAAATCCATCAAAGAAGTGCATGAATGGAACGCTTGTTTTGATTGCTGCAAGGTGAGCAACACCAGCTAAATCCATAACTTCTTGTACAGATGATGTAGCAAGCATCGCAAAACCAGTTTGACGGCAAGCCATAACATCTTGGTGATCACCAAAAATTGATAATGCTTGAGCAGCTAAGCTTCTTGCAGAAACATGTATAACACCTGGTAATAATTCTCCAGCAATCTTATACATATTAGGAATCTTTAATAATAACCCTTGGCTAGCAGTAAATGTAGTTGTAAGAGCTCCGGTTTGTAATGACCCATGAACTGATCCTGCTGCACCAGCTTCTGATTGCATTTCAACAATTTTTACAGGCATACCAAATAGGTTCTTTTTACCCTTAGATGCCCATTCTTCCGCGTACTCAGCCATTGGTGATGATGGAGTAATTGGATAGATACCAGCTACTTCGGTAAAAGCATAGGCGCAATGAGCGGCAGCTTGATTACCATCCATAGATTGGAAAACTTTTTTAGACATAAAATGTTCCTCCTAATTATTTTTTATACTCAGTTATTATACCACAATATGTCAATTTGGTAAACCAAAAAACATAAAATTTAGTTTTATTACTAAAAAAATGTTTTTATTTAAGCTTTTTTATTTAGTTTTTTAACTAATTTCTATTCGATATTTTCCTATAACTTTTTTAATTAAAAATACTTCTAAAGTATATAATCTACTTCAGAAGTATTTATCTTTTTAAAACTTTCTTTCTCTTTTGGCAAACTTTGCAATAATCGATAAAATTAAACAAATCAAAAAGCCAAAGAAATAATAATAGCATAATGCAGAACCACTGACACATGAAATAAACAAATTTACATATTGACTAGGATAAGTTATTTCAGTAATTTGTTTTTTGAATATATATGGTAACATAATTAAGCCCAAACTTACGATTGTTCCAAATAAACTAATTCTAAATAATTTTACTTTCTTCAACTCTAAAAGTCCCTTAATTGATCTTATTATTATCAAGAATGCACTTGCAAAAACTAAAGCAATCGTAATAACCAAAGTAATAAAAGTAAATGGATTTATTCTATTAGCCTTTAGTTGAGCACTTTTTTCTTTTCTCGTTAGTGTCTCATCTGCCTTTAATGCTTTTCTTAATTTACTATTATATTCTACTTGATTTTTTATTCCACTTACTAAATCAATATATTTTATGCCTTTATTTCTAAGTCTACTAAGAGTCATATTAAGTAAATCATAATCAACCGAGCCATCTTCTTTATATGCATCTATATTACCAAAGATTTGAAGAGCTTTACTAATTTCATCTATTGTTAAATCAATAGATTCATTTTCAGTATAACCTTTTTCAATATATGTATTAATTAAAAATCTTGCATTCTTATTTATACTATCTTTATTATATTTTAAAACAGGAAAACAAACTAAAGCAAAGCATAATCCTATTGCAATAATTAACGTTATTCCGTAGTATGCTTTTTTAACCATAGTTTATCACTCCCTTCATATTTATTATACTTTTTTTTTATTTTTAGACAAATCTTTCGATTTTATTATTTTTATTTTTTTATTGAATACATATGTAAAAATTTTTTTCATATAATATTACTAGGTGATTTGTCTTGATTTTAAAAGAATTATATGATTTTTTAGATAGTAATAAGGAAGTAAAAGGAGTAACTACTGACTCACGTTTCATTAAAGAAGGATATATTTTTTTGCCAAAACACGGTAAGAATTTTTTAGGCAATGAATTTTTTGTTGAAGCAATTACTAAAGGTGCTATCGCAGTTGTTTATGATGAGTATATACCTAATTTAGTAGTTCCTTTGATTGTAGTTGATGATTTAGACAAAGAACTCAAACGTTTATTAAATTTAATATATCAAAAACCATTTGAAAATTTAAAATTAATTGGTGTAACTGGTACTGATGGTAAAACAAGTGTTTCAACAATTTCTACTTATCTATTAAATCATATATCTAAAGCTGCTAATATTGGGACAAATGGTATCTTTTATAATAATCAGATATATGATAATTTATTTACTACCCCAATTTTATGTGAGAATTATCGTCTTTTTACCGAATTTAATAAAAATAATATTAAGTATGCATCAATGGAAGTATCTAGTGAGGGTATTGCAAATCACCGAATTGATAATATTTTATTTGATTATGCTATTTTTACTAATCTTTCCCATGAACATTTAAATACCCATAAAACAATGCATAATTATTTTTTAACTAAATTAAAGTTATTTAAACAATTAAAAAAAGATGGTTTAATGATTATCAATAAAGATGATTATTATGCAAGATTCTTCGAAGATTTTGATAATGTAGTTTATTATAGTTTATTTTCACCATCTGATTTTCAAGCTATTAATATTAAATATTATAATGGTTACACTACATTTGATTTAAAAGCTAAAGACTATATCCTGAAGGATTTAAAAGTAAATCGTAGTGAAGAATATAATATATATAATATTATTCCACCAATAATTATAGCTTTAAAAGAAGGTATTGATATTAAACTATTATATGAACTTTTAGTCGATTTACCTATTATTCCTGGAAGAATGGAAAAGGTTCCTGTTAAGTATCCTTTTGATGTATATATTGATTTTGCGCATACCCCTAATAGTTTAAAGAATGTACTAATAGAAATACGAAAAAAGGCCCAAAATGACGTCATTTTAGTGTTTGGTGCAGCAGGAGGTAAAGATAAATCTAAGAGACCTCTAATGGGAGAAATTGCTTTAAAATATGCTGATTTCGTAATATTTACATCTGAAGACCCAAGACTTGAAAAACCAACAGATATTATTAATCAAATGCTTTCTACAACTAATTCTAATCAAAATAATTACAAAGTTATTATTGATAGAACAGAAGCAATGATTTATGCTTTTAAAGTTGCTAAGAAAAATGATATAATTTTAGTTACTGGAAAAGGTAGAGAAAACTACTTTGAAGAAAATAATGTACGAATTAACTATTCAGATTTTGATCATTTATTAGATATAAGAATATAAAAAATGGAGATATTGCTATCTCCATTAATTTTTTACTTAGAATAAAGAACTGTTGTTCCATCTGAAGCGTAGATTGTTACACTTGTTGATGAAGTAACATTACTCATATTCTTAGTATAAAGTTCACCGTTTGCATCTTTAACAGTAACATCTGCATAAACTTTATTTTCTGCGAATAATACTGTATGAATTGTACCATCAGAAAGTTCAAGTGTTACTACTTTACTAAATGAATCTGAACCTCCAATTCTTAAGTTAGCTGATTCATGAGATACTGTATAGCCACCTTTTACGAATACAAATGTATCAGTACCACAACTACTTGTATTGCTTCCGTATGCCATGTAGATGATTCCAAGAGTTTCTTCATAGTATGCATAGTAATCATCAATTTTGATTACGCCTGTAGTACCAGTTACTTTACCTTCTTTACGACCAGATGCAATACCATCAACGCTGATTACCATATCAACAGTTGGTTTTTTATTTGCTTTTGCATCATTGCCATACATGTTCCAACCTCTATATGAACCATATGTAGGAACACCTTCAGCCCACTTACAGTAAATTGTCATATTTCCTGTAATAGTTGTTGCTGTTAACTTTTCAGTACATTCAGCATCTAAATACCAACCAGAGAATACTTTACCATTAGTGAATCCAGGTTTTACTGGGTTAATTGTATCACCAATACCATATTCTAATGTAGCATCTTCCATACCATTACCATAGATAACTGTTAATGTAGCTTTCTTATCCCATTTAGCATATAGAGTTGCATTTTCAGTAGGAACGTACTCACCACTAACTTTCTTAGTTAATTCACTATCTAAATACCAGCCTCTGAATACATATTCAGCGTTATGAGGAACAGGTAATTCTAATGCAACATTAATGTTAGCTACTACATCTCCAACTGTAGCATATTCGCCAGCATTAAAACTAATTGTTACTTCAGGTTTAGCAATAGTATATGTACCAGCTTCTTTAGATACAGTTAATTGATAATAAACTTGCTTAGTTCCTTCAGTCATATATACATCAAATGTATAACTAGACCCTTCTTTTGCTTTAGTATAAGTACCAGTGTATTCACCCATCGTAATAGTTTTAATACCATCTAATGTAAGAGAATTTTCACCATTTGTATATGTACCTTCGAAGCCATCTAATGATTGCATAGTAGTTCCATCATAACCAAATTTAGCAATTACAGTGTTATCTGCAGCTAATACAGTTAATGAACTTGCTGTATAGCAATCCTTACCTTCAATATCGTTACCTTCAGCATCTTTGAATGATACGTTCATATATACATGATTCTTATATAAGAAGTAAGAATAAGTGTTACCTTTAGTAGTATATTGAATAGCTTTTGTGCTTCCACCATCCCAATAAGATGAAGAATAAGTATGTTCGCTATAATTATATTTTCCTTCAATTGGAATAAACATATTCATAGCATTGAAATCTACATCGCCACTATTAGTGTTTACAAAAATGATTGTTGTAACAGGATCAATGAATCCATGGTAAACAATAGAACCGTTGCTTGAGCAGAAATCTAAAGTACCTTTTTCGGCATCATAATTTTTAACTACATAAGAGCCATTATAAGGATAGCCCTTACCAGTTGTCATACCATCTGGATCAATATCAAGAATACAACTTGTACGAGCATAGCCACCGTCAACACCACCGTTTTTCTCAGTCTTAGTAAATTCAACTGGAACATAGATAGCATTGTAAATAGGAGCTATTTCCCATTTAGCATAAATTATTGTATCAGCATTGATTTGTGTTCCACTAGTCCATTCAGAACCTGCTGCACATTCTTCAGTAGTATACCAACCAATAAAACGATGTTTAGCATATTTAGGTTTCTCAACTTTTGCAATATCACCAACAGAATAGATAATTTCTGTATTTTCAGTAACGCCATCGTTATAAACGATTGTTAATTTAGCTGGGTTAGAATATTTAGCATATAAAGTAATGTCTTCAGTTATTACTAAATTTGCAGGTACTGCTTTTGTAAATTCTTGATCATAGAACCAACCATTGAATACATAACCCGCATCTTCACCAGAAGGAAGTTTAACAGGAACATTAATATTGCAACTAATACTTGCAATTTCAGTATGTCCTTCACCTACAACAAATGATATAGTTGCTTTAGGCATTACTAAAACGAATGTATTATTTTCAGTATCTAAAGTTAAACGATAATATTCTGTATTATTTTCAAGATATACATCAAATCCATATTCACCAGAAGTTACTTTTGTATAAGTACCAGTCTTAGAACCATACTTAATAACACCACAACCATCAAGTTCAATAGTTTCAGAACCATTTGTATATGTTCCATAATATTCATCTAATAATTTAGTATTAGAGCCAGTTCCAAATGTGTCATTAACCGCACTTAAAGCAATCAATACTTCAGAAGTAGTTAATTCTTTTACAACTACAGTTTTTGCATTTTTAATATCTTTAATATTAGTAAATTCTTCACCTGTTGAAGTTGCTACTGAAACATTGTTATAAATATGATTGTTGTACAAGAATAATGTCTTAACACCAAGTTTAGTGTTAATTGTTACAAATTGTGCAAAGTAACCAGTAGTGCTACTTCCAGGGTATTTAGGAGCTTTTACACCAAAGTTAGCAACAATCTTACCATCAGAAGGTGTTTCAGTACTAAAGATATAATAGTCATTACCAATTTCACCTTTTGAATAAATACCAGCAATTACACCTGTTTCTTCATCGAAGTAGAAAGCATCTTTCGTCGTTGCTGTAGCGCTAGTCTTCCATTCTATCTTTTGAGTAGCTTTATCATAAGATACAACGATACCAGTAACTTGGCCAGAAATGTTACCATTTTCATCAATGATTAATTTCTTTCCTCCATAGTTACCATATCCAGCATTGTATGCTTCTGTACCATAATATGTACCATAGTATGCAGGAAGTTCATCCCATTTAGCATAAATTGTAATATCAGTATCATCTACTGTTACTGCTGCTTCTTCAGGTAATGTGTTTTCGAATTCACTATCTAAATACCAACCTTTAAATATACGTCTATTAGCTAAGTCTAATCCATATTTAGGAAGGAAATCACCAATCTTATCACCTTCACCAAGGTATAATGTCGATGCATCACCATCAGCAACACCAACTAAGTTAATAACTACTTTTGCTTTCCATAAAGCATATAAAGTTACGTTTTCAGTTGGTACAAATTCACTACCTACTGCTTTTGTGCAAGCTTCATCATAGTACCACCCTTTGAATTTATATAAATCATTTGTAAGAGTAGGTAATACATATTTAACATTAATATTTGCACTTACAGTTGCAGGGTCAAGAGTTGCATATTCTCCTGTTATAAAATTAATTGTAACCATTGGTTTTACACTTGTATATGTAGCTGTTTCTTTGTTTAATTGAACTTCATAATAAGCCTCAGAAACATATACTCCTAGTTTGTTATCAGATAATACTGTGTATGTACCAGAAACACCATTTAATGTAACTGTTCCAAAACCAGATACAACAATGGTTTCTTCAGCATTTGTATATGTACCTTCATTACCATCTAATACAACTAACTCAGTTCCATTATAACCAAATTTTTCAATTACATTGCCACTTGCATCTTTTACACAAACATAAACTGCGTTATAGCATTCTTCAGCAGACAATGCATTACCTTCAGCATCTACAAAAGAAACACCAAAGTATACTACACCTTTGTAATAGAATACAGAATAAACTGTTTCGTTATATGTGTATTGGATTGCAATTGCATCGTTCCAACATGAAGTACTAAATGCAGATGTACTTGCATTTACTTCAAATGGAGTACAGAATAATAGTCTATTGAATAAACCGTCGTTTGCTCTTACAAGTAATCCGCTTGCAAAGTCAACATAAGCAACAAATGTTTCTGCATTTTCGTGATCTAATACAACTTCTGTTGTTACAGTTCCATATCCAGGATCGTATGGATCATATGGATCGTATGGATCTTCAGAACCACCAGTTGTGATTGTTTTATATGGAGTTTGAATGAATCTAACTTTACCAGTTTTTTCATCTTCCATAATAATCTTAATTTGTCCTCTAAATGGATATGCTGTACCTTCACCTTCGCCATTTCCGTTCAATGAAATAATTGCATTTGCCCAAGCAGTTTCTACTGTTGTAATACCATATTTAAATGTTTGGCTATCTGTGCCTCTTGCATCAAATAAGACAGATGAGTAGGTCTTATTATCATATGGTGCAACAAGTTTTGCTACTTCAACGCTTACTTCACCATAAACGGATGTATATACTTTTTCGCCTTTTTCATTATAAGAAAGAGTTAATGATTTAACTGACCATACTGAAGCATCTGTTAAAGCAGGTACTGTTACTGTATCAGTTTCACCATACTTACAAGTTCTTGTTGCGCTACCTGTTGCTGTTTCAGTTGGTTCTGTAACAAGAGTCCATTCACCATATACATGTTCTAATTTTGCAAGTTCAACGACTACTGTACCATATTCAGATACATAAGTTCTACTTCCTGCTTTTTGACATGTTGAAAGAACTTCTGTAACTGACCATACTGAAGCATCAGTTAAAGCTGCTACTTCTACTTCTTGTCTATCATTACATTTAGGACAAACTTTTGCAACAGTACCAGCTGTAGTTTCAGTTGGTTCTACTACAAATGTCCATTCACCATATTTATGAGTATGTACACCAGCACCAGAATCGTCTGCACAACCTGTAGTAACAAATAGTAAGAAAGCAAAGATAGCAACAACTATAAATAATTTACTACGTTTCATAATTTTTCATCCTTTCCATTAATAGTTTATTTATGGAATTATCCATTAAACCTTGGTATTTACTTTAATGTAAACACCGTGTCAACAGCAAAATATCCATGTGCATCTTTTTGCACAGTTGTACTACTACAAGTAATTTTATTTGTTTTAATAACATTATTAATAGTAAATACAAATACATAACCATTGACAGTTATTGTAACTCGGTTTTCAGTTACAATATAAGTACCCTCAACTCCTTTTTTAGAAGCATATTTAGGTTCATAAAGATCATTGCCACATGCATCTTCACCATCATCATGAGAAGATGATGTAGAAATTACTTTTACGACACTATTTGCGCCAAATTGGAATGAAGTGTTTGCAGTGTATCTATAGTTTCCACATGTAAATACATGTGAAGCCTCGTAAGTTTTTCCTTCAAGTAAGCTGTTATCTAAACTTATATTAACTACTTCATATGTATAAGCAACTTTGTTAACTCGATATACCTTTGTTTGTGAGTCCATTGATAAAGTTACAACATCATCTTCAACAGTGTATGTTCCTACTTTATCACCTAGTGTTGCATTGCCAAAGCCATCTAACACTAAGTCATCGCTTCCGCTTAATTGGTAAGTGCCACGATATTCATCGGCTAGTTGTATTCCGTTTTTAGCATCATCCCAATTTACGATTTTTACGTAAGATATGCCAGAAGATGCTACGACTTTAACGATTGAACCAGATTCAGTAGGACTCACTCCATTAGCTGATTCAACGTTTACAATTTCGCCAATGCTTGTTGCTGTAATAGACATAATATATGTTATATTACCATCTACAATAATTTGTCTTAATACAAGATTTTTATTTCCTGTTACTTTGCTAGTTCCAAATGTGAAATAGTCAGAGAATGATGCTGCGCCACCGCACTTTAATAAGATTATGCCAGGGGCAATATATGTTCCATTTGCAACTATGCTACCCTTTGTAGCATTTTTAGCTTTTATTACAAAGCTATTATCTTCCGCAATCTTAACAGTTCCTTCAAATAATATTCCAGAACATTCAAGATATGCGCGACCATATTCATCAATTACTAATTGATTAGTTTCGGCAATTACACCACTTCCATATGAACCAACAACAGGATTATCTTTATAAATTGTCGCAATAATTTGAATTGCGTAATAAGCTGTTATTTCTTCACCATTAATAGTTACTTTTATAGCTAATTGATAGAAACCAGGAGTATTAAATCTAATTTTTGAAGTATCTATATATTTAGCTTTTTCATCATTACTAATTACACCATCTTTTGTAATAATTTCAATGTTATTGTAAAGATTAGCTTTAGCAACAGAGTCAGAGTTTTGACCAACTTCATAAGATTTTATACGAATAATTGCACCATCAGTTACTTTAGTATTTTCGAATGCCATTCCATCTTTTTTACCATTGTCAAATTGTTTTGCTGTTAAAACATTGCCAAGCGGATCTAAATAGAATGATGCTTCAGTACCATGTGCAAAACTTGGAGTAGTATCAACATATTTTACCATTACTTCTTGATTACGTGTTGTATAGTTTATTGCAGTTTTTGTATAGTTCTTGGCATCAAACTTAACTACACCTCTTCCATAACCATCTAAGAATATATATTGATTAGTACTTCCGTATTTACCATAGAAACTATCTTTTTCAACATATTCAAAAGTTTTATTGACAGGGTCTACATTAAACTTGTATGAATAGTAATCATCATTATCACATTGATATAACATTACAACATTAGTTACATAATTTGAACCACCATAAGTCATAGTACCAATTTCATATGAACTAATAGTAAAGATTGTTTTAGAATCTACAACTAGTGTATATCCTTCAAATCTATCAGCTCTAAGTTCAGCTTCTTTTCCATCAATAGTTCCTTTAAATACCATATTGGCGAATTTTTTCTCGCCACTTTCTTTTACTATTTTACCAGTATTTTTATTTACTTGTGTAAACGAATATATATCACCATTGAAATATAACGTTGATGGAATTTTAGAATCACCCGATAAATCAAATTCTGCTTTACCCCAATCAACTACATATACAGTATCAGCACTTGTTTTTTCAGCAAGTCTAATTTTTAAACCATACCACATAATTTCATCAGTAGCGATGTTTCTTATTTTTACACAATCAATTGAATAAACAGTAGTAGTTCCTTCTAATACATGATCATCAGAATAGTTAACAGTAACTAAAGTTAATGTTTCCCAAATATCTGAATGGAAATATATTAGCGGTCTACGATTTTCCGAGAAAGTCATTTTAATACTATTGTCAGGATTAATCACAACAATGCCATTATCAAAATACATTGTATATGTCATTGTATTTATCTTAATAATTAAAGTATTTTCATTTATTGCGTCAATTAATTCTGCGTTATAACCATTTACAGTTATATTTCCTTCTTGATCTATTACTAAGTTCTTTAACACTTTTACTTCTGACTTTACTACTTCATATGAAGGTTGTTCATCACCAAATTCACCAGTGTAATCATCACCATCATCGATAACTTCTGGAATAGTTGTTAATTTTGTTGTATAGACTCCTTTTATAGAATTACTAATAACTACTACTTTTGAGGTTTTTGCAATTCCTTTATAATTAATATTGATATAATAAACACCAGCTTTGAAAGTATTTACTTTTCCAGTTATATATTCAGAAAGTACATCTACTCTATTACCATCTTCAGTTATACTAAACAATTGTGTAGTATATAAAGTATCACCAGTAAATATTACTTTGTCAATAGCATTTACTTTTACATTAGATTCAATAATTACACGATATGTAACTATTACTGGTTCCATATCTGGACCATCTACATATACAGCAATTTTTACAGTTTGTTCGCCAACATAATTAAAATCAATTTTACTTGATAATAATTTTACATAACATGTTATTGGATCTGCATAATTAGGATTTTCAGTTAATTGTTGTGTTCTACCATTAATTGTAACTGTTAAATTGCTATAAACATCATAACTTGTTGAATTAATAGGTAGTCTTACGAGATCTTTAACAACATCAACTTTATAATTATTAGGAACAACAACATAAGTTATAGTTTTTTCATAATAAGTAAATTTAACACCTGATAAACCAATATTCTTTTCGTTGTAAGGTATCTTTAATGTCACAGTATAATTTCCTACTGTATTAAAGTCTACTGTACTAAGATTTAAATATGTATCAGATATATTTCTAAATCTAATTCCATTAATAATTACTTTAAAGTCTTCAATAAAATTATAATTACCTTTATTTGTACCTTTTAGAATTGTAATTGTATCAGATTTTGAGTGTTCAATAATTACCCCACGTTTTACTTCAACAATAGCTTGTTTAGTTAAACCATTGTAATTTAAAGTAATAATATTTTCGCCAACTTCAGTATAATCAATAATACCAGTAATCATATCCATTGTTACAGGAATGTTCTTATCACCAATAGTAATTTCAAATAAAGTTGTTAAATCAATGTACTCTCCGTTAGGATAAGTTACTACATTTTTTGCTTTGATTTGAACTGTTGCGTTTTCAACAACTTTTATACTAACAGTTTCAGTATATTTTAAACCTTCGTAAGTATAGTTAAATACTACATTATATGTATTACCAACTGTTGCATTATTAAGTGCTGATGTATCAATCATACTTAATGTAACTTCTACTGCAGCTCCATCAATATATAAACTAAATAAATTAGTAAAATCATATGTTGACATTTCTTCTTCTGTTAAATCAAGAGTTTTATAAGAAGGTATTACTTCTAAAACTTTACCACTTGTTACAACAACTTTTAAAGTTTTAGAAACCTTGCCATTAGTAACTTTTAAATAATATGTACCAATTTCAGCTCTAACAGTACTTTCAACCATTTCGCTAGTTATATCAATTCTTTCATCATCAACAAACGCTGTAAATAAGGCAAGATAATCATAATTTAAAGCAGTATCAACAGTTACTTTTACTTCATCAACTGATAATCTCAATTCGTAAACAATATCTTTTACATTAACTGTAATTGTTTCGCTTACGTCTTTATATGTACAAGTAACTTTGTAAGTACCAACCTTTGCTACTACTTTTGAATGATCTACAAAACTTTCTTCAACGGTAACACTATTACCCTTTTCAGATATTGTAAATAAAGTAGTAAAGTCATATGTATCAACTTCATTGATTTTTATATCAATTGAAGTTACTTTTTTGTTAACTACTATATTTGATTCACTCTTATTGACATTAACTATTATACTTGCAAATTTTTCTTCATAAGTACAAGTTACAGTGTAAGTACCAACCTTAGTACATAAACCACCCAAATCTATATAAGATGCTTTTACTTCTATTTGTTCATCATCTACAGTTATTTTAAATAACTTAGTAAAATCAAGAGTGTCTACCGCATCTTGTTCTACATCTATTATTGGTTGACTAGCAACCACACTTACTTTTTTTGTTGTTTCTGTTGTTTTTTCACAACCTGCAAGTAATGTGGTTACCATCATCAACATTAATGTAATTAGGGAAATAAACTTTGCTATTTTTTTCATAATATTAATCCCCTTAACTATTGGTTTTATTTATTACGATTTAAAGTCCAATCTCCAGTTACATAGAAATAAATCCAGAAGTATTTTGTGTAGTTGTTTTCAATAACAATTTCTATATCACCTTTAACAAAACATACATATCTGTTACTTTTACCAGATTCACCACCTGTAGTATCAGTATTTGCAACAGATAATACAAAGCCTTCTGCTACTAAAGCGTCTTTAATTTCTTCCATTAGTTCTTCATAATTTGTAATTCTACCATTTTCATCATATTCAGAACTTGTTGTAGTCATTTCAATATAATCAGCATATATATCATTTCCATCAGCATCTGTGCCTTTTACTTTCCAACTAAAGAATGGGCCATTAAGGTTATCACCTAAGATATTTAATAATACACTTGGAGCAGGTAAATCTTTTACAGCTTCACCATAAATAGCATCTAATACTACTGATGCAGCTTCTTCGTGTGAATCACGTGTTGAGTGTGTTGCACTGTAGTATTTAACTGTATATTGATCCCATGAAGTCTTTAATACTCTTGGAACATAACCATCAAATAAATCTTCATCTAAAACAGTAGTACCAATTTCAGTATATGTTGTAGTTACATAACCATAATAGATATCGCTTATTGAATATGGATAAGTAGTAGAAACTAGGTTACCATCTTGGTCTACAACGATGTATGTTAAGCTACTTGTTGAAGCTTGACCACTCTTAGCATATGTATACGCACTAACTTCCATTGCTACATCTCTAGTAATTGCAGTTTCTCTTAATACGAATGTATATTGCATCTTGTTACCTACCTTCTTTTGACCTGCAAATTCGAAGATGTTTGCAGATAAATCAAATTTAGGTAATTGATCTGTTACGCTACCTTTAATCTTCTTAGTACCAATTAATGAACCGGTCTTATAATCATATGCGAATTGATCATAAGTTGCTTCATCAATTTGTTTGTAACCAGTATATTCAGTACGATAAGGTTTATTATCCATTGTTTGTGTGTATTCAATTGTAGTAGCATATAAGATTGCTTCTTTTGTAACTTGACCATAGCATCCAGGAATACCTGTTGCAGAAGTATTATTTACTACTTTCTTACCAGCTTTTGTGCTAGATGTTGAATAATCACCAGAATCTGTAGAAGGTGCATAAGTTTGTGTATCTTTTGCATGGAATGTATAGTTATCAGCTTTTTGCATCTTTTCAATAGCTTGTGCTAAATATTCTGAATTTGCTGATGCTTCAAATGGTTCAGGATCTTTTGTTTCAGTTGTACCAACATTTGAGAATGAAACTTCAATTGTAGTATAACTCATGGCACTTGCATCTTCTCTTGTATCAGCACCATAATATAAAATTTCTGTTTGAGCAAGTAATTTTGTAATCTTACCATCTTCAACTACTAAGAATAATTGATCTAATGTATCTGAAAGCATTGGAGTTAATGAGTAAGATAAATAAGTCATTAAATATAAGTCATCAGCGTTTTCACGATTGATATTGTAAACATATACTTCTTGTTCAGCATCATATGTAAATTTAGAAATTTGTAAATTACCTAAATGATTCCATAAGTGTTGTGCTTCCCAAACTGAAGGTACGCTCATATAGTCTTTAACTAATGCAGATTCAACTTCATTTCTCTTATTAATATATGTCTTTTCAAGACCATGGCCGATATTACCATATTGGTCTTTTAAGCCGTTTGTTTTACCTCTACGATAGCTGTCAGCAAGACGACTAGTTTCTTCTTGACCTTTAATAGACCAAACGCTATCCCAAGCACCATCATTCATTCTTACTTCAATGTTATACTCATGAGTAGTATTGTTGAAAGATTGTTGGAAATCTTGATAATAATCAGTTAAAGTACCTATTACAGTAATGCTTGAATTACCAATAGCTTTAATCATATCAGATGTTAAATCACCAACTCTACCTTCAACTACAGGAGCTTTTACTAAGATTGCAATTGATGCTTTTACTAGTGGATCTTCTACAGAAGATACTGTAATAGTAACAATTTGATCTACAGTAATTTCTTTAACTAAAGAAACAACATCATTTTCAATTTTTACAATATCACTTGAGCATACATATGTATATGCTTTGTTTGCAGCATTTGAAACTGTTACATTTAAAACTGCAGATGTGTCTTTATCAATAGTTGTTTTATCAGCTTCAATAGAAATTTTTACGTTTTCTTTTGCAGTAAGAGTTATGCTTGCGGTTGCACTCTTTGTTTTATCTGCATTAGCAATTGCCATTATTTCTATTTTACGATCAACTGCTATTTCGCCTACAACGCTAATTTCACCTTCAGCACTAATTTTGATTGCTGAAGTATCATATTGTAATGTATAACTAGTATCACTAGAACCAGTTACAGTTACAGTAAGTTGAGCAGTTTCATCGCTCTTTAAACTACTTTTGTTTATAGTAGCTTCAATTTGAACATTTTCAGTTTTACCCGTATCTTTTTTGCATCCTGCAAAACTAATTGCAACGCCAAGAATTAAAGCTAAAACGAAAATTTTTGAAAATATACTTTTTAAAACCTTCATGTTTTTCACCTTTCTTTCCTATTTTTTCCAAACATAGATTACTAAATCTAGATTTGAGTCCTGAGGACTAATCCAAATATTATCCTTATTAAATTCTCCATACTTATTTTCTACAAAGCCAAGGCTAACCAAATAATCTTTTATATCCTTTAACGGCGCATCTATTGTGTAATCTAAACCAAGCGGTACGTCATAATAAAGTACAACGCTTAGTTCCGCATTATTTGTTCCTCCAGGTGTATAAATAGTTGTTAATCCAAAGCCATATGTATCTCCTAAAACATTCCCAAAGAATGGTAATTCATTATCAATATTATCATTCCCATAGAAAGTCTTGAAATACTCTAAAGCATTTACTTCTTCATCATCAACAGTACTTGGACCATCACTAGACACATTTACTGTTAATTCACTCCAAGAAGTTGGAACTTGTCTAGGTGTGAAATCAATATTCACATCTTGAGGTATTTCAGTTTTGTTAAAATCACTATATTTAATTTCAACTACACCATACATTGAACCAACATAGAAGTAGAATGCAGCTTCAATAATATAACCATCTTTTACTACTACATATGGTGTGAAAGTTTCTGTAGAAGAAATTCTTCCTTCAGTAGCAAACAAGCCATATAAATTTTCATCATTTCCAACACCATAATAGAATGTTGAAGCAACTGAAGACATAACGTTATCTACATAATATGTAGTTGTTCCATCTTTAGCATTTACATAGTAACTTCTAAATATTTCTGCCGCAAAGCCAAATGTAGGTTTAGCAGCACTAAAATCTGTTTGATATGCTCTTGTTGCGTTATATCCACCAGCTTTATTTGTAAAGAATGTGTTATATAAATTATCATTTATCTTATGATATCCATAATCGGCATTTTCTTTATAATTGTGAATTTCATTACCTTTCTTGTCATATGTTACAGAGTAAGGCAAGAAATAGCAATCATTTTGTGTAACATATTCTGTATAACCACTTTGTACAAGACCAGTATACATATATGATGCTACAATACTCTTAAAATCTAGTGTGTAACTTTTCAAAGCTCTCATATTTGCAATTGCTACTGCAAGTTCATCATGTACACCATTTTCATGAGAGAACTTTGTAATTCTTTTAACATCTACTGTTTCATCAAAGTTAATAGCAACAATTAATTCTTGAATTGCTTTATATCCAACAGCAATTGAGTAATCTTCTTTACTCTTTGCGTAGATACCTAATATTTCACCATCTTCAATAATTAGTGAGAATCCATCAGCAATGAAATCATAAGGGTTTGCTGAAGCAACTATTTTTTCATCTAGTCTTTCATCGCTTCCCACATATTCATAACGCCAAGTCTTTTCATTAAATTGGAAATCAGAAAGTTTTAACCCTTTCAAATTATTATATAATCCAGCATCTTCCCAAGATACAGATGATCCATCATCAGCTTGCATTGGAGTGTATTGTTCTTCATTCATAAAACTTACACTTACTTGACAAGCTTTTTGATCATGATTTCGATAATATAATCCCATCTGAGTATTTGTATCACCATTTAGATATTCTGCATACCAATTAGTTCCATCCATTGCAGTTTTAACAACTGTTATATGAGTTGAATGTAATTTAGAATAAATACCAATTGTATATAAATTAATGTTTATATATCCTTCAAAACCAATTGTATCAACGTTTAATGCATCTAGCATTTCTTGAGTTAATTCTGGTTTTGCAACTATTGTTATTACTTTAGTTGCAACAACACTTGTATCAGCAAGTGAAGTAGCAGTAACTTCAATAACTTTATCACCGCTTACCTTACTTGCAGTAAGTCTACCTTCTGAATCAATTGTAGCAAATTCAGAACCACTTTTTACTTCCCATAAAACTGTTTGATTATCACTACCAGTAACAACAGCTTCAAGGTTGATAGTTTTTCCACTCTTTACCTCTGAACTTCCTTTAATACCTACAGATATATCATCTTTAACTGGAGGTTTTATTGGAGTTACATTTAGAGTTATGCTGATTGTTGCGCTCTTTGTTTTGTCCGCATTAGCAACAGCTTTTATTTCGACAGTTCTTTTTGTTGAATAATCGCCAATTACTTTTAATTGATTATTTGCATCAATATTTAGTAGAGATGTGTCATACATCCAAGAATATGTTGTATCAGTTGATCCCGTAACAGTTACTGTCAATTTAGCTACATCTGTTTTTTGTAATGTATATTTATCACTTTCAAGTGTGATTTTAACATCATCTTTAGGTGTATCTTCATGTTTTTTACAGCTAGTTACTGAAAAAATCATCAACAACACTAAGCAAAAGAGAATACCTTTTTGAAAAGTTAATTTAAACTTTTTCATTTTAATACCTCCTTAGTATGTGTATGTTGTGTATATTGTTACATCTTTAGAAGATGTAGTTTTAAATACACATTCTATACTAACTAAATTTTTATTTTCAAACACAAAAATTATTTTTGCGTTATCTAAAATTTCAAAATCTTCAGTACCTAAAACCGCATTGATGTTTTCTTTAGTAACTTCACATTCAAAACCAGCTTTAGTCTTTTTATAATTTGTCACTAATTTCTTAGTTAAGTTTAACCCTATTAAATTATCACGGTTAAAGTTTTCAATAGTATTAACACTTGTTTTTGCTTCAAGAACAAATTTACTATTTAATTTAGATTCATTAGTTACAACATCAGCAGTACCAGTTTCATCAATAGAAACTACTTGTTCATTGTTATAAACTAATTCTTCACCATCTTTAACTGAATATACTGTTGTTACTTTAGTAACATTTTTAACAGATTCAGTTGCTTTTTTCATCTTTTTAGCAATTGAATTAGAACTAGAAACACAAACAATTGTGACTATTATTCCAACAACCACTAAACATGCGATTGTAGAAAGAATTATTATTGATTTCTTTTTCATTATTTTTTCCTCCTACATATATTTACGTCTTATTCCAAAATAAGCAAACGCCATTGTCGCAAGCGATGTAGTAACGAGGCCTATAATGTTCCAAGGTGTAAATGCTTTATTTGTAGAGTTTACAACTTTTACAGCTTCATCATTAATTGCGTTTACATATTCTTCGTATGAAGCAACTAATGTATTGTAATTTGTTAAATCTAAGATTGAACGATTTTCAAAAGTTAAATTAGATAACTCTTCACTTATACTTCTTAATAAAGTTATTTTAGAAATATCAAATGTTGTTGGTAGGTTGTTAATCTTTTCTTGTAATTCTCTAACATTCTTACTAGCACTAGCTAATTTTAATTTAGCTAGTTTTTCTTTTGCATCTTTTGCAATTTTAACTAAATTATTCCATTCAGTTTCACTATAACCATATTTAGTTGCATCCTGATTAACACTATTAAGAACAGTAATTGCATTGTTAATTAATGTTTCATCAGAAAGTGTTATAACATTTAATTTACCAATTTGTTCAGCATAATCGATAAATTGAATTAAGCTCTTATTCATTGCTTCATAATCACTATGATTTGCTTCACTATCTTTACCAAAATATACTTCATATACAATTGAATCGTATCCAATCAAACCACTATTCTTTGGTAAAATCATTTTGATTGGAGCTTTTTTACCAACTAAGTCAATGAAATTATAATAGTACAATTCTAAACCAAAGACATCAAAATATTTGTGTAGAATTTCATATCCTGGATCATCTTCAGTAAGTTGTGCATTTTTATTATAATTTGCTTCAAGAGATGGAGCGATAAATGATCTGAATTCAACAGTTGCTAGGTTAGTATAACCGAAGAATGCATAATTTCCAATTATCTTTAATGTATCTGGTAATACTAATTCTTTTATGTGTGTATTGGCATTACCCGCAAATGATTCAATACGATATGTATCTTCATCAATTACTAATTTTTCAATGTCTAGATTTGCGGGAACAGATGCAAGTAACCAGTGATTAGATTTCATATGTGTGTATAAAACGCCATTACTTATTTTTGCATAATCATTAATAGTACCATCATTAGTTCTTGTATTTGAACTATCTACAAAATAGAATGATTTTAAATTTGTGCATCCATTAAATGCATATGGACCAACTAATTCAATTCCGTTAGCAAAAGTAAATTCTGCTAAACTTGCATTATTACTAAATGCACCTTCACCAATTTTTATTAATTTTGGAGCATTTACTTTTTCGAAACGAGTACCTTGGAATGCATAATTACCTAATTCAACTAATTCACTTAAATCAAGAATGCCAGATGTATATGTTTGGGCAAATGCACCTTCACCAATAGTTTTTACTTTTGATAGATTAACATTATCTAGCACATTACATGAAGTGAAAGCATAATTAGCTATTTCTTCAATGTTATCAAGATTTATTTTACTTAGCAATACGCATCCTGCAAAACTAAATAAACCAATTTTTTTGATTGTTGCAGGAAGTGTTACCTCTTGCAAATTGATACAATACGCAAACATATAATTATTAACTACTTCTAAAGTTGCAGGTAAAGTTATTTCAATTAAGCCACTGCATCCTAAGAATGCACCTTCACCAATTTCTTTTAATGTGTCTGGTAAAGTTACACTTGTAAATGTAGGAGCACTAGAAGATGCGCTTTCACTATATTTTGAGAAAGCACCAGAACCAATTACTTCTACTACAGGAATATTTAAGTAGTTTAAAGATTTACAATCCGCAAATGAGTAATCACCGATGGTTTTAACAGTTAATAAGTTCGCTGATTTCAAACTAACACATCCATAGAAAGTTTCTCTTTCAATTGTTTCATCAAGTTTACTTAAATCAATTTTTGAAAGCTTAATATCATTTGCAAAGCATGCAACACCAAAATGAACATTACCAGCTTCAGGCATTGCAACTTCTTCTAAATATGAACATTTTTGGAATGCACCAAGTCCAAAGTTTGAATTAGCACCTAGTTTTACATATACAATTTTAGATTGGAAGAATGCACCTTCACCAACATTAGCGTTAGCTCCGAGTTCTACTTTTAGTGAACCAGTATTAGCAAATGCATAATCACCAATTTCTTTAACATATGCTAAATTTTCAACTCCAACTAAACTACTTGCATAATTGAATGCATGATTGCCAATTACAACTCCTGCTTTTGCGGGTAAAATTACTTTTTCTAATTTTTCGCAATTAACAAATGCGTAATTACCGATACGTAATTTGCTATTTAAGACAGTAAGAGTAGTAATGTTAGCACCACAGAAAGCACTATCTGCTATAGCAACATATTTTTCATCTAAAACTAAATCACCATATGCTTTGGCTGTTGCAGCAAAAACAATTGTTGTACCAAGTTTATCTAACAATAAACCATCAACTGTAGTATATTTTGTGTTTTTTGGACTAACTATAAATGTTGTTAAATTAGTATTTTGGAAAACAGAGCCTAAATTTTCTACTATCTCAGTATTACTTTGGAATTCAACTTCAGTTAAACTTTCACATCTGTAAAAACAATAATTTCCTAGTGTAACCTGATTGTTTGGTAAAACAATCTTTTGAATTGAACTACATTCATAGAATGCTTGTTCACCAATTTCTTTTACTTCACCAATGAAGTTAACATTTTTTAAACTATGACATTCACTAAATGCACCCTTTGAAATAACTATTAAATTGTTATGGATATTGACAGTTTGTAATTTTTCACATTGTGCAAAACAGAATGTTGGAATTTGTACTTTTTCATAAATATCTATTGTTTCTATGCCTGTATTTACAAACATAGCACTTGCTAATTTTGTATTTTCAGACAATGTAACTTGTTTTAAGTTTGTGCAATCTTTAAATGCTCTTTCACCAGTATTTCTTAAAGTTGAAAGATCAATTTTTGAAAGGCTTGTGCATCCTTCGAAAGCACTAACACCAATTGCATATATTTTATTTAAACTAATATTGTCTAATAATACGCAATCTTCAAAAGCTTGTTTACCTATAACCTGTATATTTTCTAGATTGATTGTCGTTAATTCTTCATCTTTACAGAAAGCATATTCTCTAATATATTTTACACTACTAGGAATCACAACTCTTTCTAGACTTGTACAATTATAGAAAGCATATTTTTGAATTTCTTCAACACCGTCAGGAATTACTATTGACTTAACAGAAGTATTCATTGATGGTATTTTATTAGCATCATAATCATCATCAGTTAATTCTATAGATTGATCTGTATCATATAAGCAGAAAGCATAAGCACCAATATATAAAATACCTTCATCATCAGGGATTACTACATCACCGCCTAAACCTTTATACGCAACAAGCATACGGTTTTCAATGACAAATTCACTCTTAACTGTAACTCTGACACGGTCCATTACATTGGAACCTTCTACTTTTATAAGGATATTAGCATTACCCTCTTTAAGGGCAGTTACCTCACCATTTTCATTTACTTGTGCAACACTTGGATTAGTTGAACTATAACTTATGTTGTAGTTTCCTTCAACATACCAAGGATTAACATCATACGCTAATTTTATTTTTTCACCTGGGTAGAAACTAATTCCTGACATACTAGATAGGAATTTACGATCACCAGTTTTACCTATTTCACTAGTCTGTGCAGCTCTAGAATATGCAAACAGTGTATCAAAATAAGAAAATCTAATTGATTCAATGGCTGCTTTAGAACCTTCACTAGTTTCCTTATTGCTTGATCTACTTACACTTTGAGGTTTATAAGCTAAGCTTTCCTTAGTTTGAGTACGTTTTTTAACATTAACTATTAATACTGTTTGTTTACCATTTAATGCTTCTCTTACAGTTATTGTAGTTCTACCAGCATTAAGTCCGTATACTAAACCTTCTTTTATTGTAGCAACTTGTTCATTAGAAGATGCCCATTCTAAGAATTTTAAATAATCCTTGTTATCATCAACTGTTGTATCTGCAGTTGCGAGATACTTAGTTAAATCTAAAACTTCATCTTCATACATAGATAAGATTGTTAAATCAGTTCCTTCTAATGTACCATCTTTTGTGAACTTAAAGTCACCTTGAGTACCCGGTAATTGACATAAATATATATTTGAATTTAGCGCATAGTCATCAATTGAGAAGGCTAAAGCATTTGTTATTAATTCATCATTAAATATATCATCTAAATAATCAGTTATTTCGAATCTTACTACATTGTCTTTACCTTTTTCACTGTATACAGGAATAGGATCTTTAGTTAAGAAAGTGTATGTAGATGACGAAGTGAAAATAATAGGTGCAATTGATTGTACATATTGGTTATCATATACAACCATATTAATGTAATAACGGTCTTTCTTTAAAGTCTTATCATATACTTTTTCATAGCTTACTTCTTTTAATACTGGGGCTTCATCATCTAGATAGAAATCAAAACTAAATTGATTACGAACATTTGTACTTTCGCCACCATCTCCGTAGTCAAGTGTACCTTTCATTTTGAATTCGTATTGACGGTTGTTAACAAGACCAAGAGTAGATGATTTAGCTTTTAAATTTTCATAATAAGGTAATGGAGAAGCACCATTAGGGTATGCTTTTGAAGCATTATAATCTATATATTCCCAAACTACTTCGCCAGTTACTTTATCAGTAATTGTAAATACCATTTTTCTAGCATTTCTAAGTAAACCTGTAGCAATAGCTGAAATACCATCAATTGTTCCAAGTGAATTAGAAATAGCAATGTGGTCTAAAGAAGCAGGGATAGCATCATACTTTTCTTCATCGATATCATATAGATATGTTCCAAGTGGAATTAGATAATTATAGAAATAAGAACCATATGGTGTTGTTGCATAATAATCAGCCTTTATCTTATCTTCATCATCAATTGCCATATTATGAGCTTCTGATTCTACTTCAAAGTAGGTCTTATCAAACATTGGAGCTTCTGTCCAGTCACCATAGAAGGCAAGGAAAGGAATATTCAAATCAATTTCATCATCTTTATTAGTTGTTAATTTAACAAATCCTTCTACATACATTCCATATGGAAATAATTCATCAATTAAGTTTTTATCAGTATCGCTAAGATTATATGTTAATTTTATCTTAGCAGTTTTATTAGCTTCAATAGTTAATGTTGTGCCATTTAATTTAGCACCTTCTACAGATGATATTACTGTATTTCCGTTTAAAATTTGCGACTTTTCAGCAACGTGTTTTTCATCAGATGTTGAAACACTTTCAGTCATACCTACTACAGATAAATCATAAGTAAGAGTTTCATTAGATAAGTTAATTAAATTAAATTCCATATTATATATACCTGTACGTTTAGCATCGTCTTTTAATTCTAATTTAGAACGATCGATTCCATCTACAGTTATATATGCTTTTGTATTAACAGAATTATATAAACTTGCAAGACCTGCACCTTGTTTTCTAGGTGAATAAGGATTTCCTCTTTCATCTAAAACAATGTTTGCGGTTGACATCAATAATTGGTTAGTCATTACAGCAACTTGTTTAGCACTTAAAGTTGGGTATTTCTCTTTAATATATTGACGGATTAATACAACAATTCCACAAAGGTTAGGAGTAGCCATTGATGTACCACTTAATTTGTCATAACCACCACCAGGAATAGCAGACATAATTTCGCCACCATGAGCAGTAATTTCTGGTTTAATTCCAAGTGAAGGAGTAGGACCCCAACTTGAGAAATCAGACATAAATGGACCTGCTTGATATGTTGAACGTATTGTAAGCGTACCTGTATTTTTTGAGGCAAGAATAGTACCATCATCTTTTGATATAGATATTGTAGGTATATGTTCAGTTTTACCCATTGACATTAAAATATCACCATCAATGTTATTATAAATGATACAAGCAATTGCACCTTTATTTTTAGCTATCATTGCTTTTTCTTCAAAGCTATTATCACCACGTCTTACTAGTGCTATTTTACCAGTTATATCACCAACATTTGCATAGTTAACTTCTTTACCTACACCAGGAATAGTAACGTATTCAAATGTTAATTTTTCACCATTTCTATATTTTTCTTGTTGCTCTAAAGGTAAGCTATTAACTAATTCATTCATAAAGTCATTAGGTTTTGCGGTAACAGAATTAGATTCCTTATAGAATAATATTTGTTCGCCATTAGCGATAATATATCTACTCTTAACACCACTAATAGATGCAACTGATAATGCAGCATCATATGTTGATGGTGAACCTACTGTTCCTGAATCTGGATTTGTAACAAAGTTAGTATTTCCTTGTTCGCCACCATAGCCTGAACTATAACTATTACTTGCGGCAGTAATTAAACTAATACCACTTTCATTTATTCTTTCGTATACTTCATTTATCTTATTGCCATCTTCTTCTCTTGCAAAACCACAAGATGAACCAAGTGACATATTAATTGCATCAACGCCTAATAATACAGCATCTTCAAGAGCAGCTAGGATATCTTCAGTTTTTCCACCTTCACTCAAATCGGGGAAAACTTTCATAAGAACTAATTGTGTGTCTACTGCAACACCAGTGATTTTATCATCTAATCCACCAATGATTCCTGCAACGTGTGTACCGTGTTCTGAATCATATGGGAAAACATCTGAATCTTTATCAGCATAGTCATATACAAAAGGTATTTTACGGCTATAATATACATCCTTTAGTTCTAGACCTTTTGTGAATTTTGAAGCATTCATATTGCCTAAAATTGATGAAATGTCTCTGTCAGTAATAACTTGTTCAGTAGGTTGTTTTTGGAAAACAGTGTGTGTACAATCAAACCCTGAGTCTAATACAGCAACTACAGTACCTGCACCTTTATAGCTAACGCTACTTGAATCAAAAATACCAGTTTCATATACATCTACTAAATTTACGATTGCGGAAGCATCACCGCTTATGCTTTGTGGTAAATTATAAGTATCTGATAAAATAGTTGATTTTACTGATGCTAAATTACCAATTTCTTTAAAATTACCATAAGTAGTTTTAACCGCTATTGCATTAATAATTGTTGAATAGTAATATTCAACTTCAGTTATTAAACCTTTTCCCTTTAGTTCTTCAACTAAAAGATCTTGTTCTTCTTTTATTTTAGAAGCTTGTTTAATACCTGTTGCCGAGTTTGCATATTCTGAAACAGTTTTATATAAAACACTATAACGATTATTATATGATTCTATTAGGGATTCACCATCTAATGTAACCATTGTAATGATTTCATCAGTATCTAAATAACCATTATTTTTCTTTATATTTTCTGCTTTAATTCTTGACATTACTTGTTCTTGTGTTAATTTCAAGTCACTCTTTAATATTTGTAGTTTTTGTGAATTTGATATAGGAGTAACTACTGGATCAACGCCAGGAACGTTGTTGTCTTTATTTTTATTTTTGCAACTAGGACAAGTAATTATTAGCAAAAGCAATATTACACCATATAATATTTTCTTTTTCATTTTACTTTCCTCTCATTATTTTAACCACAACAATATAAATAACATTGCTAAGAAAAAACAAACTATAACGCCTAATACGATTGGCATATAATGGGCAATGGCTGCTTTTGCTGCTGCCTTTTTTTCATTTTTTGTTAGTGAAAAGTTGTCATCATTATTGTGTCGTTTACGATGTGGCATACCATCTACATCCATATTATAGATGGTATGACCATCGTCAACATATTTTTCTTTTTTATTTTTTTTCATTTTTTACCTTTTTTTCGTTTTCAGCTTTTTCTGCTTCAACTCTTAAAATTTCTGCATATTCTTCATCATATTTTGGTAAGTTTGCCATTACTTCTTTATCATACAAATGACAAGCAACAAAATGATTTGGTGCAGCTTCAATATAATTTGGTTCTTTGAATTTACATACGTTCATGCATTTTGCACAACGAGTATGAAATTTACAACCCTTAGGTGGGTTAGCAGGTGATGGAATATCACCATTTAAAATTATACGATTCATCTTTACGTCAGGGTCAGGAACAGGAACAGCAGAGAAAAGTGCTTGCGTATACGGATGAAGAGGATTATCAAATATTTCATCAGTATCACCAAGTTCCATTGTATTTCCTAAATACATAACTAAGATTTGATCTGTTATATATTTTACAACTGATAAATCATGTGAGATAAATACATATGTTAAACCAAGTTTTAATTGTAATTCTTTTAATAAGTTTATTATTTGAGCTTGAATTGATACGTCTAGTGCACTTACCGGTTCATCGCAAATTACTAATTTTGGATTTACCGCAAGGGCTCTAGCAATACAAATTCTTTGACGTTGCCCTCCGGAAAATTCATGAGGATAACGGTCATAATATTGTGGTTGTAATCCACATTTTTTCATTATATCTCTTACATATTCATTTACTTGTTCTTTTGGAACGATATTATGATATATAACTGCTTCAGAAATTATTGAACCAACTGTCATTCTTGGTGGAAGACTTGAATAAGGGTCTTGGAATATTAGTTGCATACTAGTACGATATTTACGCATTTCATTTTTGCTTATCTTTGTGATATCGTGACCATCAAATATTATTTGACCTTCATTTGGTTCATATAGTTTTAATATTGTTCTTCCAAGAGTAGTTTTACCACAACCAGATTCACCAACAACACCAATTGTTTTACCTTTTTCTAGAGAAAAGGAAACATTATTTACGGCTTTTAGATAGCATGTAGGTTTACCAAAAAAGTTAGTAGCAATTGGAAAGTATTTGCTTAAGTTTTTTACTTCTAAAATATACTTTTTATCAGTATTATTCTCCATCTTTTCCTACCTCACTTTCTTCGTATAAATAGCATGATACACTATGGGTGTCACTTACTTTGATTTCTCTTGGGTATTCACCATTACATTTGTTTATGCACTTACTGCATCTACTTTTAAAGTAACATGCATTTGGTAAGTTTATAGGGTTTGGAACTTGTCCAGGTATTGAATATAATGGTTCATTTGAATTTGAAGTAATCAACGGTTTACTCTTTTGTAGTCCAATTGTGTATGGGTGAAGAGGGTTATGGAAAATTTCACGTGCAGTTCCTTTTTCAATTACTCTTCCTGCATACATTACAACTACTTCATCAGCCATTTCAGCAATAACTCCTAAATCATGAGTAATTAACATAATTGAGCAGCCTTGCTTTTTTTGTAAATCTTTTAATAATTCTAATATTTGAGCTTGAATAGTAACGTCTAATGCAGTTGTTGGTTCATCCGCAATTATCAATTTTGGATTCCCCGCAAGCGCCATTGCAATCATTACTCTTTGACGCATACCACCTGATAATTCATGTGGATATGATTTGTACACACGTTCTGGCATAGAAATACCAACTTTATTTAACATTTCTATACTATGAGCTTTTGCTTCTTCTTTAGTGATTGATGGAGTATGTATAAACGAAACTTCATCTAATTGATATCCTATTGTAAATACGGGATTTAAACTAGTCATTGGTTCTTGGAAGATCATTGTTATATCTTTACCACGAATTTGATACATTTCTTTAGTTGGCATTTTAGCAATGTTATATGCTTTCTTTCTACCATCTTCACTATAACCTAATGCATCCGCATTGTATCTTATTTCACCTTCGATAACTTGACCTTGTGGTGCTTGTACTAATTGCATAATAGATAAAGATGTAACGCTTTTACCACATCCTGATTCACCAACAACACCAACAATTTTATTTTTAGGAATGTTGAAAGATACGCCATTAACACTCATTACTGTTCCATTATCAGTAAAGAAGCAAGTCTTTAAACCATCTATTTCGATAATATTATTTTCATCTTTCATATATGAAGTATATTCTTCTACAGGTAAATTCTTTTTCTTTAAACCTTCATAATACTTCATCTTCTTAATGTTGTCTTTTATTATTGCGCGTGATTCTTTTATTGATATATAATCGGAAGTTTTTTTATCTTTTGCCATATATATCCTCCTATTTCTTAGCCTTTGGATCCATAGCGTCTCTTAAGCCATCACCAACAAAGTTGAATCCTAATACTGCAATTACAATCATAAATCCAGCAGGAAGCCACATATTAAGATGATAATTTAAAACTTGTGGATCATTTGAAGTTGCAATCATAGTACCCCATGCGGCTTTTGGAAGTTGTACACCAAGTCCTAAGTAACTTAATGTAGATTCATATAGAATTACGCTACCAAGTCCTAGTGTCATAGATACTATTAATTGAGGCATTACATTTGGTATTAAGTGTTTAAATATTTTTCGCCAAGTTGAAAGTCCCATAACTTCGGTTGCGGTGATATACTCTTGTTCACGAAGTGAAAGTATTTGTCCACGGACAAGTCTTGCAACACCGCTCCAGCTAAATATTGTAATAATTACCATCAAAATATATATTCTTGTATCTGCATCTAAGTTCCATGAATCTATAACAGCAGATGCAATTAATAGAATTGGTAATGTTGGAATACAGTTAAATATATCAACTATACGCATTATTAGTTGGTCTACCCAACCGCCAAAATAACCTGATATGCCACCTAGTACTATACCAATTAAGGTTTCTAGAATAACTACGATAAATCCTATTGTTAAGGAAATTCTTCCTCCATACATTAATCTTACAAATACATCCATTCCTTTATCATCAGTTCCAAGGAAATGGTCTTTGCTAGGATCTGCATAGGAATTAATTTCCGTAATAATTGTTAATTCTTCAATAACTTGAATTTTATTGCCCTCTTCATCAGTCCAAGTATGTGGTGTTTCAAGCACTTTTACAGTACTTGAACGGTCTACAGTACTTTCGCCCCATTTTTGATAAATGACAGGTCCAAGGAATGAAAATATGAATAATAAAACAATCATAACTATTCCGACTATTGATAATTTAGAACGGAAAAATCTTCTTAATACTAGTCTTTTAGGTCCTATTTCTTTATAAGTTGCTTCTTCTGTAGTATCTTCTTCAACTAATTCTTCAATAATTTCATTTTCAAGAAGATCTTCATCTTGAGCAAGTTTTTGCTTTTTCTTTGCTATACTGCTAATTTTAGTTTCTTCACAAGCAGATTCTAATTCTTCTAATTTATTTGTAGGTTCATTATTATTTTGCATCTATTTCACCTACTTTCCTAGTTTAACTCGTGGGTCAACCACTGAGTACATTAAGTCAGATAATAGCGTTCCTATTACAGTAAGTACTGCTAAGAACATATTGTATCCCATTACGAAAGGAATGTCACCTTCTTTTAACGCTTTGTATGCCAAGTTACCAATACCAGGAATACCAAATACTTGTTCAGTTATCATCATACCACCGAATAATGAAGGTAATATACCTGCCAATAATGTAACTAATGGTATCATTGTATTTCTAAAAGCGTGTCTATAAATTACTTTGTTTTCAGATAAGCCTTTTGCACGAGCAGTTCTTATATAATCAGCTCCTAGAACTTCTAATGTATTTGTTCTAGTGTATCTCATTAATCCACCAATTGATAATATTACACTGACGAATATTGGTAGCACTAGGTGATATATCATATCACCTAGTTTTGAAAGGCCACCAGCAAAAGTATCAGGGTAATTAACACCAGCACTTATTAAACCATTTGATGGGAACCATCCTAGGTTTACTGAGAATATTTTTATGACTATTGCTCCAAAGAAATAAGTAGGAAGTGAAATTCCAATCATCGTGAATATTGTAACTAAATAGTCTCGCATTGAATATTGATGTGTAGCACTCGAAATACCTAGTGGAATTGCGATTAAAAATTGAAGTATTGTCGCTATTGTTGCAATCGCAAAAGATATCCACATATTATTTTTAATTACTGTGCTAACTGGTTTATTATATTTGAATGATATACCAAGATTGCCTCGGCAAACATTTCCCAACCATTTAACATAACCATTAACTAATCCTTTAAATGTTTTATCGCCAATACCATATAATTCCTTAAAGCGGTCTACATCTTCTTGAGTGATTTGACCTTGTTGGATTTGTGATGCATATTTTAAATCTATGTAATCATTTGGCATTAAACGAACTAATGTATAAATTATAATTGATACACCGAAAAGGACAAGTAATGATATTAATAGTCGTTTTACAATGTATTTAAACATATATATATTACTCCTTGTTCAAAATGAAATATCTATTGCGATTTCCATTTTTTATTTTTTACTTTGCTTGATTGAATGAAACATTATGTAAATCACTTGTTAAGCCTTTATATGGTGAAGTGTCACTATTTAATGTACTTTCATCAATTTTATTTAAATTATATGCAAACAAGTCATCTCTTTGGTAAGTAGGTAATTCTACTGCCAATTGCATAATTATATCTAATGCTTCAGCATAAATACTAGCACGTTGTGCTTCATCAGTTGTTTGACGACCTTGATCAATCAATTCTGATAATTGTTCAACTAGTGCTTTTTCAACTGAATACTTGTCGCCTGTATTTTGTAATATTTGTTTATAACCCCAGTTTAGAACAGAAGTTGCATATGAGTCTTTATGGTAAACTTGGTACATATCTGGGTCAATTGTTGAACCCCATGCGGCAGCCCAAACAGTTAACGCACCTAAAGATAATTTCTTTAATGCTTGTGCATCTGGTGTAACAGTGATATTGAATCCTACTTTATTTAAGATTTCACCAGCATGATACATAGCATTCCATGCAGGGTGATCTGTTTCTTCACCAGCGATTGTGAATGTATATTGTAATGTTGAACCATTCTTTTCATAAACACCTTGGCTATTAATTGTGTAACCAGCGCTTTCAACTAATTTCTTAATGAAATTTTGTTGTTCTGCTTGAGTAAGCGTATCACCTGTATGTTTGCCAAGTGATGTAACATATTCAGCATATGCAGGATTTACAACACTTAAATCTTCAGGAACTTTTGAACCAATGTATGGATAATATGGTGTGCAATCTTCAGGATATGCCCAGCTTGCTGTAGACATAGGACGATAAATTGCTGATGCAGTGTTTACATAGTAGTCAACACATTCTTGCGTATTTATTGCATGCATAATAGCTTGTCTTACTGCCATATCAGGTACTTTACCAGCATTGATACCAATATAACCATAACCAGAAGTTTTGATTGATTTACTACCAATTCCGCTACTTGCTTTATTTTTTAATTCTTGTACAGTTTCATATTTTGCATTTGGTTCTACAAAGTCAATTTCGTTATTGTATAGAGCATTTAACATTTGGTTAGAAGCAACAACTTGGAAACATACTTTTTTAATTTTTGCAGGTCCCATAATGAAGTATGGGTTTCTTTCAAAGTAAATAACACCATTTTGGTTAAAGTCACCAGATTCAATACCAGTGATACCACCACTTGATTTACTTGCTGCATAAGCACCACCACCAACTGGTACACCAATTTTTGCAGGATCTCTTACTACTTTTTCCAGGAAACCTTGATTACCATATTCAACACCGAAATTATTTTTATAATCAAATGCCTTAATGTGTGCTTCATCTGAATAGTAATACATTGGTGCAACGCCAATAGCAAAGTTCCAAATAGCTTTAGGGTCAACATTGTGAATTTTTATGCATAAAACTTCATTGTAGCCATCTTTAACAGAACCATCTTCGTTATATTCAGGTTTTGCATATGTGACACCATTTACTTCAACAGAACCTTCTAAGTTTGCGAAAGTGATACCAGAAATGTTTTTAATCTTTTTACCATTAAGTCTGAAGTATTCAGACATTGCTTCGTTTACTATGAAATCATATAATTGTGAAGCAGTCCCCCAGAAACTAATAACTTCTTCAATTGAGTTAGGAATTTTATCTTGATATACAGTATTAATTGCTTGTTCTTTTGTCCAATTCTTTAATTCTTCAGGAGAGTTAGTTAAACTTGAAACAAGTTTAGCTTCTTTTTTATCCCATGTTAAGTATCCTTCGTTATATAAGAAAGCTTCAACATTTGTTGTTAATAAATCTTTGTAAAGGGTTCCATCTTTATCAGTAAATGTAATGTTTTGATATGTATCAGATGCATTATTAAAGTCACTTAAAAGTTCTTCTTTAAATAATGCTATAGCTTTTTCGAAGTCTTTTACAGCGTATTCATATTGTTCATCTACAGATACATATTCTTCTTGTAAATATTGTTTAAATTTTCCAACACTGATAGATTCACCTTTATGATATTTAAAGATATCGTTTGCAGCAGAAGAAAGTGCTTCAATACGTTTTTCTGCTTCATCTTTAAATCTTTCTTTGAATGCTTCTTGTTCAGTCTCAGATTCATTTTGTGTTCTATATTCTTTTAATCCAACGATATCTGTTGAATAAATTGTACTAGAACCTGTGTAAAGTGGATCTAAGTATACATAATAGTTAAATAAAACGTCTTTAATTGTTAATGGAGAACCATTTGAGAATTTTACATTGTTCTTTAAAACAAAATAATATGTTGTAATTTGGTCTCCTGCTTCTCTTGAACCAGTTGTAAAGTATTGTAAGTCTTTTGTAACTACTGCTTCTTTGTCTCCATAAGTTGGTTTACCATTCTTATCATTAGAAAGCATACTTATTTGTGTCATACCTACAACGTTACTATCAGTACCTGATGTAGAGAAGAATGGGTTAAAAACACCATCTACTTCTTGTGTAGAAAAAATTAATGTTGATGTTTCATTGTCATAACGAACACCTCCTTCTTCTTCAGGTTTGCAACTTTTACACTTTTTACAGCTTGCAGCAAAAAATACTAAAATTGCTGTAGAAATTATTGCAAATGTTCTTTTTAAATTTAGATTCTTAAATTTCATTTTTTATTCTCCTTTTTAATTTGTTTTTTCATTTAATTTGATTTCGCAATTTTCAATTGTTGATTTGTCATCTTTGCTATAATATATTTCATCTGTAACAACGATGAGGTTAGTTTCTTTGTTAAATTCTTCTGGTAATTCTACAATTGTAACGCTACCACCAAATTTAACATTTTCAATCTTTGTGTTTTCCAATGTCTTTGCAAGAGGAAGTACATAGATTTTGTAAGTTGGTTTATATTTTGTTTTTATACTTATAGATACATTTTCAAAGTTGACATTTTTGATTACAGCGTTTTTGCAATCGCCAAAAATAGTTATGTACAAACTTTTACGTGAATTATCTTCTAAGTCCTCCTTTAGAGCATTTTTACTAGCATCATAGCTTAAACTGAAGTTTGAAATTGTATATCCATTGCCTTCAAATTCTTTACCATAATCTAAAATATTGAATTCAGCTCCATTCATGTCAATATCATTTGCCAAATAAATGTTATTTTTCTTTGCCGCAATCAATTCTTGTGGAGTAGTCACCACTGTATATATACCTTTAATGCACTTAAGATAAATGTTTATTGCTAGGCTTTCTTCTCCACCAGGATGTTTATAATTCATATCCCATGGATCACCATTTTCATCTACATAAGCAATTGCCGTATAACCATATTCTGGTGATTTAACCTTACTAATACTCTTGTAACCCCAAGTTTCTGGGAATGTTTTACCGTTACTTGCATCATAACTTCCAAGTGTTACTATTTCCCCTTTAGTATTTTTATAGCACAAGTTGAAAGTATGTGACACTTTCTTTTTCCATTTGGCATAGAGGGTAATGCCTTCTTTTGAAACGCGATCTGTTTCAAAATTCCATTTATTTATGTATTCTTTTTCGGTATACCAACCTTCTAAATCGTAGTTAGGTCGGGTAATTGCTTTCTCAGTAATTGACGTCGGGTCAGTAATGAGATAGTTTTTGTCGGTTTTAAAATTGTAATAATAAACAACAGGAAGAGTTGAATTTTGATACGTGCCACCTTCTAGTTCAAATACTACTTTAACACCGGACTTATCATATTTATTGCTTTTACAACCACTCAGGCACATTAATAGAACAATTATGCCAGTTATAATCGCATATTTCCTTGTTTTCATTCAAGAAGCCTCCTTTTTAGACATCTATTTTGGTATTTGTTTTACTTATATATTATAGCACTTTTTGCACTTTTTTTAATAGCAATTGCTTGTCTGACACAATGAAAACGCTTATATTAAACTTTTTTAATTTTTTTATCTTTGGCTTTTTTTAGTTTTTTTAATCGATTTCCTTCTTTTTTTGTGTTTTCTATTATATTTTGATTTTATAATTATTTCCTATTTGATATTTTTATATTTATACTAAAAAAGTAATAATCCAGAAGGATCATTACTTTTTATTTTCTCTTTATTTGTTGGTAAATTATACTTTTTGAAACGCCACGATCTTTAGCAACGCTTTTCATTGCTTCCTTTTCATCCATACCCTGTTCAAGATAATGATTCATATGGTCTTGAACAGAAAGAGAAATCAAATCTGACTTTATTTCCTTAGTTGTTGCGCCACCAATAATTAAAACAATTTCTCCTTTTATTTCATCTATCACTTCTAGAATCTCGCTTGCGGTACCATGTAAATATTCTTCATACTTTTTAGTAAGTTCCCTTGCTAAACATATATTACGTGTTGGCATTAATTCTGAAATTATTTCTAGTGTTTCTCTTATGCGATGTGGAGATTCATACATTATTAATGTTTCTTCCAAATCTTTTAATTTTTCAAGTTCTTTTTTTCTTTTATTATCGTTACTGTTTAGAAAGCCAACAAAGTATATTTTTCTAGAAGATATTCCACTTCCAACAAGAGCACTGACAAATGCACTTGGACCAGGTATAACAACAACATCGATGGATTTTTTGATTGCTTCAAATACCGCAACATACCCAGGGTCGCTAATTATTGGCATTCCTGCATCACTTACCACCGCAACATTTTTGCCTTCTTCAATGTAGTTAATTAAAATATCAGTGATTTCATTTTCATTAAATGTATGATAGCTTTTTAATGGTTTGGAAATATTAAAATAAGTTAGTAATTTTAGTGTAACTCTAGTATCTTCACAAAATATGATGTCAACATTTTTTAATGTCTCTACAGCACGATAACTCATATCATCATAGTTACCAATTGGTACACCTACCATATATAACTTTGCATTATTTTCTTCATATGTTTTTTGTCTTACTAGCATCTTTTTCATCCTTTTTATAATTAAATATTTTTAATATTTCTTCTGTATAAGTTCCATTTGCATTCTCGACATATAACGGATTTAATACTTTTAAACCGCCGTCGCCACCTTTTTTCTTTGCTTCTACTAATATTGCAAGTGATTCTTTTGATGTAGTTTTAGGATAAACAAATCGAAGTCTTTTTAAACTTAAGTTATATTTTGAAATTGTTGATAAAATTTCTACCATTCTTTCGGCTCTATGTACCATTGCAAATGTACCACCATCTTTTAACAAAATGCTAGCTTCTTTTACTACATCATCAAGAGTTGCTTTTACTTCATGCCTTGCAATTGTTTGGTAAATACTTTCATTAGTATTACTACTTTTTTGATATTTAAAATATGGTGGATTAGTTACAACAACATCAAACGAAGAAGGTCCAAATTGTTTATGCAATTCTTTTAAATCAATATTGATAATTTCAATTTGATTTTCTAGTTTGTTTAATTCAACACTTCTTTTAGCTATATTTGCAATTTCTTCTTGGATTTCTACACCAATTATATTTGCCTTAGTCCTTAATGTTAGAAAAATGGGAATATACCCATTTCCACATCCTAAATCTATTATTTTCTTATCCTTCATTTTAATAGTAACGAAGTCCGCAAGAATTGTAGAATCTAGTGAAAAGTTGAAAATATCCGGTCTTTGTATTATCTTTAAACCTTCATATCCTAATAAATCATTAATGATTTCATCTCTTGCCTTTGCCACTATTTTGTTTTCCTTTATTGTGATATTTGCGTTGATGATTGTTGTTTGTTGTCTTAGGTTCTTCTTTTTCTATTGAAGCTGTTTCATATTCATCTGGTGTGTTAGTGTTATCATCTGCTATTTCTATTACTTCATCTTCAATGGTTGCGACAAGTTTAGATTCTTCTTTTACTTCTTTATTGAAATTAATTACTTCAACTTCACTTGCATTGTGGCAGGTAGGTGCACCATTAGGATTTTCATTAGTTTTTACCATTTTTTTCAAATAGTCAACAGATACTACTTTACAACAATCACAAGTTGGAGTTTTTACCATTTGTCCTACGCTTGGCATTTCTTTCTTTAATTCTTTGTAAAGTTCGTGTTCATAAGCAATACAACACATAAGTTTATCACATATACCACTAATTTTGCTGGTGTTAAGTGACATACCTTGTTCTTTAGCCATCTTCATAGTAACAAAATCAAAATTTACCAAATGAGTTTTGCAACAAAGTTCTCTGCCACAACTACCTATACCACCAATTACTCTTGCGGCTTCACGTGTTCCTATTTGTCTTAGTTCAACTCTTATTCTAAATTTTGGAGCTAATACCTTTAGTAGTTCTCTAAAATCAACACGATCATCAGCACAATAATAAAATATTATTTTACTAGAATCAATTGTATATTCACAGTAAAGAGGTTTCATATCTAAATCAAATTCTTTTACATATGTTTTAAATATTTCAAAGCTCTTTTTAGCAAGTTCATTATTTTTTTCTTCTTGTTCTAAATCATGAGGTGTAGCCATTCTTATTACTGGTTTTAATTCGTGTTCTAAATCTTCATCTTCTACTTCACGATTGCCAATTGCTACTAACCCAAGTTCTAAACCTCTTACGGTTTCAACGATGGCATGATCGCCACGTTTAAATGTATATTCCAATGGATCAAAGTAATATACTCTGCCTCCACCTTTAAATTGGATACCGACTATAGTTTTCATAAGTCCCTCCTATAATTTTGAAAATAAACTAGCATATTGTAAGTCTATATTCACATAATAATTAAATCTTTCTTGATATAAATTTATTAACTCTAGTTTATTTATAATTTGTTCTTTATCGATTTCTTCTGGTTGCAAAATGTTCAAAATATCAACAAAGTATTTTTCATTCATATTATTTGCTTTTTTCAATAGTTCTTGATAAATAAGCACTAACACATCAAGAAAGAAACGATGATATGTTTTATCTTTTTCTTCAATAAACATTTGTCTATTTCGATAGTATTCAATATATGGATCTTTATTTTTTAAATCTTTATCAATAATTTTTTTTGCAACAGTTAAGTAATTTAAAACTTTACCATCTTCAATATATTTCATTGCAACATCAGTTTCAGTAGTTAAGTAAGAAATAACATAAGCAATATCACTTTCTACGCCAAAAGATTTTAATTGTTCTACTAAATACTCTTTAGGTATTGGTTTGAAATGAATCATTTGACATCTTGATACAATTGTATCTAACATTCTACTATGGTTATTTGTTGTTAGAAATGCATATCTGTTGGGAATTGGTTCTTCCAAAAATTTTAATAATGCGTTTGAAGCAGATGTATTCATCTTATCTGCTGATTGAATAATATATACTTGAGGTGTACCATCTAAGGAAGTCATAGAAAAATCATGAATTAGTTTTTCTATTTGTTCTTTTCTTATAGTATCATTTTCTGGTTCAATATATATATAATTTAGATGAGTCTTTGCGTCTATTTGTTTGCAATCATCACATTCCATACATGGTGCATTATCTTTTTTGCATATTAATTGCTTTGCCATATATATTGCGGCATCAGTTATTCCCGTGCCATTTTCGCCATCAAGTAAATATGCATGCGCAAATTTTTGCTTTTTGTATGCTTTAGTAAGAAGTGTCATTGCTTCTTCTTGATATTTGAATAAATCTTCGTTCTTCATATTATTTATCACCAAGATATTTAAGCACTACTTCTAAAGATGCTTTTTTTACTTCTTCTTTGGTTTTTTCACCATCAATAATTATAATTCGATTAGGAAACTTTTTTTGCACTTCTAAATATGCTTGATATACTTTTTGATGAAAAACTAATTTTTCATTTTCTAATCGATCGTATGAACCTCTATGATTTGTTTTTATTCTTTCAAGTCCTATTTCTGGTCTTACACATATCAATAATGTTAAATCTGGTAACATTCCTTCTGTTGCGAAAAGATTCATATTATATACTTCATCTATACCGATACCTCTTGCAAACCCTTGATATGCCAATGAAGAATCAATGAATCTATCACATAGTACAATCTTTCCTTCTTTTAAAGCAGGTATAACAGTTTTTTGTAAATGTTCTCTACGACTTGCGGCATATAACAATGCTTCTGTTCTATCATCCATTCCAGTGTTATCTACATCTAAAATTACTTCTCTTATTTTTTCCGCAATTTTGCTTCCACCTGGTTCGCGTGTTAAAACAATATCGTAGCCTCTTTTAGTAAGTTCTTCTCTAATTGCTTCAATCACACTTGATTTTCCGCTACCATCGTTGCCTTCAAATGTTATAAACATACTTTTCATGTCAACACCCCACTTAGTTCTTATTATATATATATTATACCATAAAATATATTTTTTTACAACGCAAATAGAAATTTGTATTATGTTGAATATATATATAAAATTTACATATAATAAAGTGAGGTAAAAAAATGAATAACAAGCTTATTAACAATTCTACAAAATTAAAGAATGACATAAAAAGAAAGTATGATGATAATACTGAGTTTGCAAAAGAGTTTAATAGCAAATTAAAAGATAGCCCTTCCTTATATGATAAAGAAAGTTATACTATTGAAGAAAGTAAAAAATAAAATGATTCGATTGAATCATTTTATTTTTTATTCATAATATACTTTCCAAAGATATAACCCTTGTGCAGGGGCAACATAAGGCGCTAATTTTCTTTCTTTTCCTTCGATTATTCTTTCAATATCAGATGGTTGTAACTTTCCCTCTCCTACTTTTAGCATTAAAGCGATTATTATTCTTACCATATTATACATGAAACCAGTACCTATTATTGAAAACTCTAATACACCATCATTTATGTTAAGCGAAAATTTTTCAATTGTTCTAATGGTATTCTTTATTTCATGGTTTTTTGAAAAACTTTTAAAATCATGAGTACCTTCAATATACTTCATTGCTTCTCTTATTTTCGCTATATCAATTCTATCATGAAAGAAATGCATATAATTTGCTTTAAGGGGGTCAAAAGTGTTAAGTGAAACATAGTATCTATACTCTTTTTTCTTAGCATTAATTCTGCTATGGAAAGTTTCATCAACTATTTCTACATCTGTTACATATATATGAGGATAAACTTTTTTGTTTATTATCTTTTTTAAGTTTGTTGGTGGAACAAATTGTGTTGAATCAAAATGAGCAACTTGCCCTTTTGCATGTACTCCCGCATCTGTTCTTCCAGCTCCTTTAATAATTACATCAGTTTTTAAAATCTCACTTATTTTTTCTTCTAAAACTTGTTGTACAGATATATATTTATTTTGTCTTTGAAAACCATGAAAATATGAACCATCATAGCTTATTGTAATCTTATATCGCATAAACGCCACACTTTCCAAGAATTAGCAAAACAAATAGACATAGCATAACTATAAGTAATATATAATCTAATACTTTAAATTGCATTTTAACAAGTCTTGTTCTTTTAGCACCAGGAATATATCCTCTTGCTTCCATAGCATCAGCTAAATCCTCTGCTCTTTTAATTGATATTACAAACATAGGAATTAATAAAGAGATTATTTGACCTGCTTGTTCATGTAATTTACCTTCATTGAAATCAACTCCGCGTGATGCTTGAGCCTTTAATATTCTATTTGTCTCGTTAAATAAAGTTGGAATAGATCTTAAAGCAATTGAAATCATCATTGCAAATATACTCGTTTTGATTTTTATCAATTCTAGCGGCTTTAATAGCCACTCTATTGCATTAGTCATATCAGTTGGTTTAGTTGTTAACGTCATAGTTGTCGAAGCAAGTATAATAACAAATACTCTACCTACTAAAAAACTACCATGAACTAATCCTTCTTTATATATGTCAAAATATATTGTTTTAAAAACTGTGCCATATATAGGGAATCTAAAGAAATAAACACTAGCTACTAATAAGATTGTAAAACATAAAAGCTTTAGATATATATATTTTCTTAAGATAAAATACAAAACCCAAACACACAAAACGATTAATATATTAATAGCAGTAAAATTCATTGGATTTTTAACTATTAGATTCTCTCCTGTTGTAGATATTAGTTGAAACACAAAAGAAAATAAAACAACAAAAGAAACTTGCTTTAAGCTTTTTAAATACTTTATTATTGAAATTTTTGATAGTATTACTCCAATCAATGGAATTATTAAAGCAATACCTAAAATAATGAAATTATCTTTTGGTATTAAGAAAACCGATACCATCATTAATATTAACACAATAATTTTTGTTCTTGCGTCTAACTTATGAACAAGACTATTCTTATGAATGTATTGCCCAAATACCATTTGATCATTCATTGTTTTTCTCCTCCTTTACGATAACTTTGTACAAGTCTTCTTTAGTAAGAGGAAGAGTGTCAAAATCAATTAGTTGTCTTTCTTTTAATTCTTTTGCAACACTTGCTATATTTGGTAAATCTAAATTATATTTTTCTAAAAATTCTTGATTTTCAAATAACGTGTGTTTGTTGCCATCGTAGACAAGTTTACCATGATTCATTACCAATACTCGTTTTGCATATTTTGCAACTATATTCATATCGTGCGTAATCATTATTATTGACTTATGCGTTTTATTTTGAATATCAACCAATAAATTCATTAGTTCTTCTTTACCTTTTGGATCAAGCCCAACAGTTGGTTCATCAAGTATTAGAATATCTGGGTCAATTGCAAGAGCCCCCGCAATCGCAACTCTTCGCATTTGTCCACCACTTAAACTAAAAGGTGATCTCTCATATAAATCTTCAGGTATGCCAATTAGTTTACATGCGTTGATAGCTAATTCATGTGCTTCTTCTTTTGTTTTTCCAAAATTCTTTGGTCCAAACATAATATCTTGTAATACAGTCGATTCAAAAAGTTGATATTCAGAAAACTGAAATACTAGGCCAACATGTTTTCTTATTGGTTTCAACTTTACTTTTTTGCTTTTTATCACTTTTTGATCAAATACATCAACTATTCCACTACTAGCAAATAGTAAACCATTCATGTGTTGAACAAGTGTAGATTTACCCGAACCTGTTTGACCAAGTATTGTAACAAACTCATTTTTTTCATTAATGTGAAAAGTAACATTATCTAATTGTTTTGAGGAAGCTTTTTTATAATATTTAAAAGTTACATTTTGAAAGTCAATTCCCATAATGCTTCCTCTATTTTTTCTTTGTTATTATATGTTTTGTTTTTTAATTCATCAATCAAATCAAGACAATCTAAAAGTTTCAATCCGCTAGCTTCCAAAACGGATTTTTCTTTTAATACGTTTTTAGGATTACCATCTAAAACTATTTTACCATTATTTAACACGATTACTCTGTCCGCAATTACTGCTTCTTCTAAATTGTGAGTTATTGTGATTATAGTTTTATTTAATTCATTTTTTAATTTATAAATCATTTGATTGATTTCTTTTGTGCCTTTAGGATCTAACATAGATGTTGATTCATCAAAAATTATTAATTCAGTTTCCATTGCAAGTGCTCCCGCAATCGCAACTCTTTGTTTTTGCCCTCCAGATAGGTTTTCTGGATTATACTCTAAATACTCTTGCATATCAACAAGTTTTGCATACTTATCAATTTGTTCAATCATTTCCTTACGAGGAATTTGATGGTTTTCTAAACCAAAGGCAATATCATCTTTTACCGTAACTCCAACAAATTGGTTATCAGGATTTTGGAAAATAATTCCCATCTTTTGTCTAATTCTATCAATAGTATCATCGTTTACTTCTTCGTCGTCAATAAGTATTTTGCCAGATGTAGGGGTAAGTAAACCAACAATTAATTTTGCAATGGTGCTTTTTCCACTACCATTATGTCCTAAAATTGCAAGCATACCATTATTTTCAATAATGAAAGATAAATGTTCGAATATGTATTCTTCGCTGCTATAATATTTAAATGACACGTCTTTAAATTCTACTTTCATGCTTGCACCTCTTTTCTTTAATTATTATATATATATATTATAACACTTTTAGCTCTTTTTAGCAAATACTTGAGTTTATAAAAAACAAACAAAAATATAACTTTAGACTTTAACTAAAGTTATATTCTGCTTTACAATACTCCAAATATTTTTAAAACTAATCTGAAAATAAAATTAAATATTATATCTACCAATTCAGATATGAAAGAAGTACCATTCCCTCTAAGTGAAGATAATGCTAGAAGAATTGCAATTATAATAAATCCATATCTTTCATATTTCATATATTGTTCGTATGTATCATCTTTTAAAAATGCACCAAGAATTCTTGAGCCATCAAGTGGTGGAATTGGTATTAAGTTAAATAAACCAAGTCCTAAATTTATTACTGAAAAATACAATAAGAAATTATAAATTATTATTAGTACATTTGAATAAGCATTTACTTTTACAAATATAGCCATAATTATTATTGAAAATATAGCAAGTAAAAAATTCATGAGTGGTCCAGCTAAAGCAACTAGTGCCATACCTCTTTTTTTATTCTTGTAATAATCAGGATTTACTACCACGGGTTTAGCCCAACCTACATGGAAAAATATTAAACATAAAGTACCAATTGGATCCAAGTGTTTTAAGGGATTTAGTGATAATCTTCCTTGTCTTTTTGGAGTTGGGTCACCTAGCCAAGTTGAAACAAGGCCATGTGCAATTTCATGTAGTATTATTGCAAATAATGCGGCTACTACAATATATATATAATCAGTTAAGTTTTCTAACATTTTTATTACCTCATATAAATTATACAATTTTTAGATTATAAATCAAATCATATGTTTTAAAATTAAATAGGAAGCTTTTATTTGCTTATTTTTAAAGTTTAGTTATCATTATTACAATATGCATATAACAAAAAAGTCTCTCAAAATTTGAGGGACTTTTTTTAAATACAAAATTTTAATTATTCAACAAATTCAATAATTGCCATTTCAGTAGCATCACCACGACGAGGACCAAGTTTTAAAACTCTTGTATATCCACCATTACGTTCAGCATACTTTGGAGCGATTTCATTAAATAATTTTTGTAGTGCATAGTTACCTTTGTCATCAGTTTCAAAACGAATCATTTCAGCAGCTTGTCTACGTGCATCTAAATCACCTTTTTTACCAAGAGTAACCATCTTGTCAGCAAGGCGTTTTAATTCTTTTGCTTTTGACACAGTTGTTTCTATGCGACCATTTAATATTAAATCTGTAATTAAGTCGCGTAATAGGGCTTTTCTTTGGTTGCTCTTACGACTTAAAGTACGATATCCTAATGCCATATTTTATTTCTCCTTCTAAAGAATATTTGGTATTTGATTATTCTTCTGAATCATTGCCATCTTCATCATCGAAGTCAGCATCGTCATCATCATCAAATAAAGTACTACTATTTTTAAGATCCAAACCGATTTCACGAAGTTTTTGAACTACTTCTTTTAATGATTTGCGACCAAGATTTCTAACTTTCATCATTTCTTCTTCAGTCTTTTGTGTTAATTCACGTACTGTATTTATATTAGCACGTTTCAAACAGTTATAAGAACGAACAGATAAGTCTAAATCTTCAATCTTCTTTTCTAATTTGCTATCTACAACTTTTTCTTCACTTTCCATCATATACTTTCTTTGTTCAATTTCGCTGTTTAAATTTTGAATTACAGCAAAATGTTCAATTAAGAATTTAGATGCAAGAGAAAGAGCGTTAGTAGCTTTTATAGAACCATTAGTCCAAACTTCAAGAATCAATTGATCACAATTGAAATTATCTCCATAACGAGTCTTTGTAACTTCATAAGTACATTTTAAGACTGGTGTAAAGATTGAATCAATTGGAAGACGGTTAATAATACGATTGCCTTTTTCATCTTTACAGAATCTTTTATTTTCATCAGCATTTACATACCCAACGCCATTTCTAATAAATAATTCCATTTTTAATGAACCACCAGCAGAAAGGGTACAAATTTCTTGATCACCATTGATAACCTTTATATCTTCAGTTGATGCAGTGTTGATATCAGAAGCTTTAACTACCTTTGAATATACAAGGTCTTCATCAGCAACTCCTGATTTTTTTTGTTGTTCAATAGTTGGTAAATTTGTTATTAATTCTAAACGATAAGTTTGATCTTGATCACCGAAGTCACCCGTTTCATTCTTTTCTGCATTAATTGTAAAAACAATTTTCTTTAAGTTTAAAATTATTTCTGTAACATCTTCACGAATGCCATCAACAGCACAAAACTCATGTTCTACACCTTCAATGTTGATTGCAACAATGGCAGCACCAGGAAGAGATGATAACAATACTCTTCTTAGTGAATTACCAATAGTCATACCATAACCTCTTTCAAGAGGTGATAATTTTAATTTACAATAATTATCATTAACGCTAGTTACATCTTCGTTAATCTTTAATTCTGGTTTAATAAATTCCACTCTTCTCATTTAATCCTCCCTCTAACGATTAATTGTGTTGGGTTTAACCACTTTATAATAGGCTATCTATTAGCCACGAGGTCTCTTTGGAGGACGGCATCCATTATGTGGAACTGGAGTAACATCTTGAATTGAAACAATTTCAAGACCAGCTACTTGTAATGAACGAATAGCAGCTTCACGACCAGGACCTGGTCCTTTTACTGTTACTTCTACTTTTGACATACCATTTTCAATTGCAGCTTTACCAGCAGCTTCAGAAGCCATTTGTGCTGCAAATGGAGTAGATTTTTTGCTTCCTTTGAATCCTACTGCACCAGCGCTGCTCCAAGAAACAACATTACCTACTGGGTCAGTGATTGTTACGATTGTATTATTGAAGGTAGAATGAATATGTGCAACACCGCTAGGTATATTCTTTCTAACACGACGTTTACGAATTACTTTTTTAGCCATTTAATTCACGCCTCCTATTTCTTCTTATTAGCTACAGTCTTAGCAGGGCCTTTTCTAGTACGAGCATTTGTTCTAGTTCTTTGTCCTCTAACTGGTAAGCCTCTTCTGTGACGTAAGCCACGATAACTACCAATTTCCATTAATCTCTTAATGTTCATTGCTACTTCACGACGTAAGTCACCTTCTACATGGAACTTAGCAACTTCTTGACGAATTGCAGTAAGTTCTGCTTCAGATAAATCTTTTACTCTTTTATCTTCACTAACGTTGGCATTTTTTAGAATTTCTTCTGAAGTTGGTCTGCCAATACCATAAATATATGTTAATGATACTACTACGCGTTTATTGCTAGGAATATCAACACCAGATATACGTGCCATTTTTTATAAGCCTCCTATTATCCTTGTCTTTGTTTGTGTTTTGGGTAAGCTGAGCAGATTACCATAACACGTCCATGTCTTTTAATTACTTTACATTTATCACAAATTGGTTTTACAGATGGTCTAACCTTCATTGTGTACCTCCTATGTATTTTTGTTTATTTATATAACTATTTATGTCTATAAGTTATACGTCCACGTGTTAAATCATATGGCGATATTTCAACAGTCACTCTATCACCTGGTAAAATGCGAATCGTATTCATACGGATTTTACCAGAAACGTGGGCTACTATAATTTGGCCGTTTGCAGTCAATTTTACTTTAAAGACTGTACTAGGCAAAACTTCTACGACTGTTCCTTCCATCTCGAAAACATCATTTTTCGACATTAATTGTTCTCCTTTATTTTTGTTAAAATTTCATAACCGGTATCAGTAATGACAATTGAATTCTCATAATGAGCGCTTGGTTTATGATCCGCAGTAACAGTTGTCCAACCATCTTTCAAAATTTTTACTCGATGTGTACCCATGTTTATCATTGGTTCAATCGCAAGTGTCATACCTTTTCTTAATATAGGTCCTTCTCCTTCATGTCCATAATTTGGAACAGCAGGATCTTCATGTAGTTGAGACCCAACACCATGACCTGTAAAATCTCTTACAACACCATAGTTATATTGTCTTGCATACATTTCAATTGCATGAGATATATCGGATAATCTATTCCCAGGACGAGCATGCTTTAACCCCTCAAAGAATGATTGTTCCGTAACTTCTATTAGTTTTAACTTATCGCTAGATACATTACCACATGGCCATGTTCTTGCACAATCGCCATGATAGCCTTTATATTTAGCGCCAATATCTATCGATATAATATCGCCATCTTTTAAAATTTGATGTTCACTTGGAATTCCATGAATTACTGTATCATTTATTGATGCACATATTGTACCAGGGAAACCATTATAATTAAGAAATGATGGTGTAGCACCATGTGATGTTATAACATCATATGCTATTTTATCTAATTCTTTAGTTGAAACTCCTGGTTTAATTGCTTTTCTTATTTCTTCATGTGCAAGCATAGCAATGTTTCCAGCTTCTCTCATTAAAGCAATTTCACGATCACTTTTTATAGTTATCATTTTGCCTCCAATTTTTTAATAATTTCAGCATTGACTTCATCAATTTTTTGATTACTATTTACTGAAACTAAAATTCCAAGTTTCTTGTAATACGCCAATATTGGTTTTGTTTGATTATTGTAAACTGCTAATCGTTTTTCAATTGTTTGTTCAGTGTCATCATCTCTTTGATAAAGAGGTGAACCGCATTCATCACAAATTCCAGCAACTTTAGGATTTAATGAAATTAGATTATATCCTTTACCACAATTTGTACAAATACGACGATTAACAATTCTTTGTTTTATAACTTCATCATCAATAACAAGATTTATTGCTGCATCAAGTTCAATATTAAGTTCTTTTAGAATATTTGATAATGCTTTAGCTTGTTCAATGTTTCTTGGAAAACCATCGAGTAAGAATCCTTTTTTGCAATCATCTTCCATTAATCTTTCACGAACAATTTCATTTGTAACTTCATCAGGAACAAGATGTCCATGATCAATATACTCTTTTGCTATAACTCCAATTGGAGTTTTATCAGCTATTGCTTGTCTAAATATATCTCCAGTGGAAATGTGGGGGATGCTGTAATGCTTTTTCAAGCAATCAGCACATGTCCCCTTGCCAGATCCAGGAGCACCCATAATTAATAGATGCATAATTTATTTTCACCTTATTTTACATAAATCCTTGGTAATCTTGAGATTGACCTTCAGCTTTAATTTGTTTTACTGTTTCTAATGCTACACCAACAACGATCATAATAGATGTACCACCGATTGTGATTGATGTTCCAGAGAATGCAGGGAATATCCAAGTAATAATAATTGGAATAGATGCAAGAACTGCTAAATATGTAGCACCTAAAAGAGTAACTTTGAATAAGATAGTTGAAATTTTAACGGCTGTAGCTTCACCAGGTTTAACACCGATGATATTAGCGTTTTGCTTTTTAAGATTGTCAGCCATCTTATCAGGATCGATTTGTAAGAATGAATAGAAGAATGCAAATACAAATATTAAAATAATGTAAATTGCAAATCCAATTGGTTTTGTATAATTGAATATCATATTCCACCAGCTATTGTCACTCAATAATGAGTTTTTACCAGATATTTCAGCAACGAATTGTAATATTGTCATTGGTAATGATAATAATGTACTTGCGAAAATTACTGGAATAACTGAAGCAGAATTTAATTTAATTGGAATATCAGAACCTTGTTGTCCAACTAATTTTGAACCAGAAGGGCGATTAGCATATTGAACTGGAATCTTTCTTTGTAAACCTTCCATCCAAACAACACCAACAATGATACCTAAGAACACAAGTAATAATACTATAAATAATACTATACCTTGCCATTTAATTGTTAATGTTTCTTTAATTAAATAATTTGGATTTTCATTTGGATCTTTACTTAAGAAGTATTTTCCTAATTCAACTAACATTTTTGGTAAAGATACTAAAATACCTGCAGTGATTAACATTGAAGAACCATTACCAATACCATGCATTGTAATTTGATCAGCTAACCACATTGTAAATGCTGTACCTGCAGTGATAACCAAAGCGATATATATATACGTAAATGCGTTTAAGCTTCCTTGATTATAGAAAAATGCATAACCACTATTTTCATATGCCTTATATCCTAATATTGTTGCTAAAGCTTGAACAAACGCAATAAATAATGCGATATATCTTGTCCAACGATTTAGTTTTTCTCTGCCTTCTTCTCCTTCATCAGCCCATTCTTTGAATTGAGGGACTATATCCAATTGTAACATTTCAACAACGATTGATGCAGTGATGTATGGACTAATACCTAGTGATAAAATTGACAAACTAGATAAACCTCCACCAGTGAATACATCTAAGAATCCAAAGTCGATTATTGATGAATTAGATCCAACAAATGGAAATTGAATATTAAGCCCAATTTGCCATATCAATAGGCCAAGAGCTGTAAATAGAATCATTCCTATTAATTTTTTATACTTCCCGAAAAACTTCTTCATTTTAAGCCACCTCTACTGTTCCGCCAGCAGCGTTGATTTTTTCAACAGCAGTTTTAGAGAATTTTGCAGCTTTAATAGTTAAAGCTTTGCTAAATTCACCATTGCCTAAAATTTTCACTCCTTCATATTCTTTTTTAACAAGGCCAGCTTCTTTTAGCGCAACTAAATCTACAACTGTGCCTACTTCAAATTTTTCATTAATATCACCAAGATTTACAATAGCGTAATCTTTATGATTTACATTTGTGAAACCACGTTTTGGTAAACGTTTAAATAATTGAGTTTGTCCGCCTTCATAACCTGGTCTTACGCCACCGCCACTACGAGCATTTTGACCCTTATGACCACGTGTTGAAGTTTTACCCATGCCGCTACCAATACCACGGCCTACACGCTTTTTAGCATGTCTTGCACCAGCAACTGGTTTTAATTCATTTAAATTCATAAATGCGCCTCCTATGCTTCAACAACAGTTACTAAATGAGAAACTGTTCTGATCATACCACGAATAGCAGCATTATCAACTTTTGTAACTGTTTGACCAATTTTTGATAAACCTAGAGCTTTTAAAGTTTCTCTTTGATTTTTTGGATGAGTAATAGGACTTTTAACTAATTTAATTGTTACAGTTTTTTCCATATTTGTTCACCATCCTATTTAATCTCTGATTTATCTTTTCCACGAAGTTCTGCAACTTGTTCAACTGTACGAAGTGCTTCAAGTCCTTTAAATGTAGCACGTACAATATTGATAGGTGTATTTGAACCTTGTGATTTAGAAACGATATCTTTGATACCTGCAAGTTCTACTACGTTACGAACAGGTCCACCAGCGATAATACCAGTACCAGCAGGAGCAGGTTTCAAGAATACTTGACCAGCACCATGAACACCAGTAATTTCATGAGGGATAGTTGTTCCAACGATAGGAACTTCAATCATATTTTTCTTAGCGTCTTCTACAGCTTTCTTAATTGCTTCAGGAACTTCTTGAGCTTTTCCACTACCAAAACCTACATGGCCATTGTAATCACCAACAACAACTAATGCAGCAAAGCGGAATCTTCTACCACCTTTAACAACTTTAGTTACACGATTGATAACAACAACACGTTCATCATATTGTTTTTCTTCTGGTTGAGCAGTTACTACAACTTTTTCTTGTTCACTCATGTAGATACCTCCTAAAACTTAAGTCCGGCTTCACGAGCCGCTTCAGCTAATGCTTTTACACGTCCATGGAATAAGAAACCGCCACGGTCAAATACAACTTCTGTAACACCTGCTTCAAGAGCACGTTTTGCAACAGTTGCACCAACTTGTTTAGCTGCTTCAACGTTTGAACCATTTTCAAATTTACTTCCATTTTCGAATGTAGATGCAGAAACTAAAGTAATTTGTTTTTCATCATCGATGATTTGTGCAGAGATATGTTTATTTGAACGATATACTGCAAGACGTGGTCTAGCACTTGTGCCTTCAACAACTGCTCTTACACGATTGTGTCTAGCATGGCGTGCGATTTTCTTAGATTTTTTAACGATCATTTCCTATAGTCTCTCCTTTCTACTTAGCTTTCTTTCCTTCTTTACGACGTACATATTCGCCTTGATAACGGATACCCTTTCCTTTATAAGGTTCAGGTTTACGTATAGCACGAATTTCAGCCGCAAATTCACCTACAACTTGTTTGTCATATCCACTAATGTGAATTTCTGTAGGTGTAGGACAAACTACTTTTATACCTTCAGGTAATTTCATTGGTACATTGTGTGAATATCCTGCAAATACTGTAAGTGTATCACCTTGTATTTGAGCACGATAACCAACACCATTAATTTCTAATACTTTAGTAAAGCCTTCAGAAACACCCACAACCATATTGTGTATTAATGCACGAGTTGTACCATGTAATGCACGATGATTTTTGTCATCAGAAGGACGTTTTACAAATATTTGATTACCATCAACCATAACTTTCATTTCATGGTTAAATTCGTAATCTAAAGCCCCTTTAGGACCTTTAACGGAAATTACATTTCCTTCAACTTTTACTTCAACACCAGCAGGGATGTCAATATGTTTGTTGCCTATTCTTGACATATATACCTCCTACCAAACGAATGCAAGAACTTCGCCGCCAAGTTTGTTAGCACGAGCTTCACGGTCAGTCATGATTCCTTTTGAAGTTGAAACGATTGCGATACCTAAACCACCAAGTACTTTAGGTAATTCATTTGCTTTAGCATAAACTCTTAATCCAGGTTTAGAGATTCTCTTTAAACCTTTAATTACACGTACTTTATCAACGTATTTTAAAGTTACTTTAATAATACCTTGTTTTCCGTCTTCGATTTTTTCATATTCACTGATATAACCTTCGTTCTTTAATACGTTTAAAAATTCTAATTTTAAACGAGATGCTGGCATTGAAACAGTTTCATATTTCATTTGATTAGCATTACGAATTCTTGTTAACATATCAGCAATTGGATCAGTCATCATCATAGATAGATTAACCTCCTTCTACCAACTAGATTTAGTAACGCCTGGGATTAGTCCTTCATATGCTAATTCTCTAAAGCAAACTCTACATACTTTGAATTTGCGATAAACTGCATGAGGACGACCACAACGTTCACATCTAGTATAATTTCTTGTTGAAAATTTTGCTGGTCGAGCACATTTTACTTTTAATGATTTCTTAGCCATTTTTTACCTCCTACTTCTTTGAGAAAGGCATGCCTAAATATGATAATAATGCACGGCCTTCTTCATCAGTTCTTGCAGTAGTTACGATAACGATATCCATACCACGGATCTTTAATACTTTATCATAATTGATCTCAGGGAAAATTAATTGTTCTTTAACACCAATTGTATAATTTCCTCTTCCATCAAATGAGTTAGGGTTAACACCACGGAAGTCCCTAACACGAGGTAATGCGATTGAAATAAGTTTATCGTAGAATTCATACATTCTTTCTCCACGTAGAGTAACTTTTGCTCCAATTGACATACCTTCACGTAATTTAAATACAGCGATAGATTTTTTAGCTTTTGTAACTAATGGTTTTTGACCAGTGATTTGTGCTAAATCTTCTACTGCAGCATCTAATAATTTAGAGTTGCTGATAGCATCACCAACGCCCATATTGACAACAATTTTGTCAATCTTTGGAACTTGCATAACTGTTGTATAACCAAATTGTTCAGTTAATTTAGCAACTACTTCATCTTTATATTGTTGTAATACACGATTCATAATTCTTTACAAGCTCCTTTCTCTATTTAATAACAGCACCAGAAGATTTACAATAACGAACCTTCTTACCATCTACTACTTTGTATCCAATTTTTGTTGGTTTCTTATTTACTGGATCAAGATAAGCAACATTAGATACATGGATTGGTGCTTCTTTTTTTGTTATACCACCATCAGGATTAGCGTTTGATGGACGGTTATGTTTTGTAACAATGTTAACGCCTTTTACTAAAACACGGTTTGTTAATGGATATACTGCTAGTATTTCACCAGTTGTATATGTACCATGATTAGGTTTATTCTTACCAGTTGTAACTACTACAACATCGCCTTTTTTTAGTCTCATAACGCGATCTCCCTTCTATAGTACTTCTGGAGCTAAAGATACAATTTTCATGAAATCATGTTCACGTAATTCTCTAGCTACAGGGCCAAAAATACGAGTTCCACGAGGGTTTTTATCTTCTTTAATAATAACTGCAGCGTTATCATCAAATTTAATATAAGAACCATCTGCTCTCTTAACGGCTTTTTTTGTACGAACGATTACTGCTTTAACAACATCGCCCTTTTTAACCATACCACCAGTAGTGGCTGATTTAACTGAACATACGCAAATATCGCCTATTGTTGCAGTTTTGTGGAATGAACCACCTAAAATTTTAATAATACCAAGTTCTTTTGCACCTGTATTATCAGCTACTTTTAATCTAGTCTCTTGTTGAACCATATGTTACCTCCGACTAAATAATTACAGCTTCTTGAACTATCTTCACTAAACGGTAACGTTTTGTTGCAGAAAGTGGACGAGTTTCCATAATTTCTACAATATCTCCCTCTTTAGCAGTATTTAGTTCATCATGAGCTCTAAATTTCTTTGAATATTTTACTCTTTTACCATATAATGGATGTTTACGATAAGTTTCAACCATTACTGTGATTGTTTTATCATTCTTCGCAGAAACGACTGTACCAACGTAAACTTTACGACTATTTCTTTCCATCGTTTACCTCCGTTTACTTAGTGTTTTCACGTTCTGTAAGAACGGTATAACATCTAGCAATTTCTTTCTTAACTTTTTTAAGTTGAGCTGTATTTTCTAATTTACCAACTTCAGCTTGGAAACGTAAATTAAATAATTCTTGTTTTAACTCAGCAATCTTTGTTTTGATTTCAGCAACGCTCAAATCACGAAGTTTACCAGCAGGTGTTTTCTTTTCTGCAATTTTCTTTGCAAGTTTCTTATCTACTTTTTCTTTTGCTGCCATTAACAATCACCACTTTCTCTAGTTACAAATTTTGTTTTAACTGGAAGTTTGTGCGCTGCAAGTCTTAAAGCTTCGCGAGCGATTTCTTCAGAAACACCACCAATTTCAAACATAATTGTACCATCTTTTACTACTGCTACATATCCGTCAGGAGCACCTTTACCAGAACCCATACGAACTTCTAGCGGTTTTTTAGTTCTAATGTTGTGAGGGAAAATTTTAATCCAAACTTTACCATCACGCTTCATATAACGTGTCATTGCGATACGAGCTGCTTCGATTTGACGATCTGTAATCCAAGCACCTTCTAAAGATTGAAGACCAAATTCACCAAATGCTATTGTCTTTCCACCTTTAGCTTTTCCTTCGTAGCTTACACGATGAGGACGACGATATTTAGTTCTTTTAGGCATTAACATAATTATTTAGCCTCCTTACTAGGTGTAGTTTTTTTAGCAGTTGGTAAAACTTCACCTTTATTAATCCAAACTTTAACACCAAGTTTACCATATGTTGTTGCTGCTTCTGCTACTGCGTAATCGATATTAGCACGAAGTGTATGTAGTGGAACACTACCTTCGATATATGATTCGCTACGAGCGATTTCAGCACCACCAAGACGACCAGAAATCATAGTCTTAATACCCTTAGCGCCAGCTTTTAATGCTTTTTGAATTGCCATCTTTTGCACTCTTCTGAATGATGCACGATTTTCTAAATCTTCAGCCATCTTGCGAGCAACAAGTCTAGCATCCTTATCAGCTTCATTTTGTTTAATTTCAACTACTGTTAAGAATACTGTTTTACCAGTGATTTTTTCTAATTCTTTAACAGCTTCATTTTTCTTAGAACCTTGTGAACCAATTACTAGTCCAGGTTTTGCAGCATGAATAGTTACAATAACTCTTTTACCAGTACGTTTTGTTTCAATGTAAGAAACATATGCTGCTTTATAGAAATTATTTAGAAATGCGCGAATTTTTAAATCTTCATGTAATAGATCTGCAACTTTAGTTTTTGATGCGTACCATTTTGCATCCCAATCACGAATGATTCCAATTCGCATTCCAATTGGATTTACCTTTTGACCCATATGCTTCCTCCTTCTAGTTCTTTTCTGCCACTACAACTGTAATGTGGCTAGTTCTCTTTAAAATTCTATTACCGCTACCTTTTGCGCGTGCACGCATTCTCTTTAATGTAGCGCCTTCATTAATGTAAATTTCTTTAACATATAATGAATTAACATCCATACTATAGTTATGGTCTGCGTTAGCAACTGCAGAGTTAAGTACTTTTAAGATACTTTCTGTTGTTGTACTCTTTGTACCATGTAAGATACCTACTGCTTCGCCAACTTTTTTACCACGAATTAGGTCGACTACTAGTCTTGCTTTTCGAGGTGACATTCTAATTGATTTTGCGACTGCTCTTGCTTCTGCCATATTTTCCACCTCTACTTCTTAGCTACTTTCTTATCCTTGCCGTGACCACGATAAGTTCTAGTTGGTGCGAATTCACCAAATTTATGACCTACCATATCTTCTGTTACGTAAACAGGTAAATGTTCTTTACCATTGTATACAGCTACAGTGTGTCCAACGAAGTCAGGATATATTGTTGATCTTCTTGACCAAGTTTGAATTACTTTCTTTTGATTGCTTTCATTTAATGCAACAGCTTTTTTCATTAAATGTTCATCAATAAAAGGACCTTTTTTAAGTGAACGTGACATATATTTGGTTCCCTCCTATTTATCGTTTCTACGACGAACAATAAGTCTGTTCGTTTTATTCTTAGTTTTTCTAGTTTTTAAACCAAGAGCAATTTTGCCCCAAGGAGTCATTGGTGCCTTACGACCTACTGGTTGACGTCCTTCACCACCACCATGAGGGTGATCGTTAGGGTTCATTACTGAACCACGTACTGTAGGACGAATACCCATATGACGAGTACGACCAGCTTTACCAACGTTAACTAGTGAATAATCTAAATTTCCTACAACACCGATTGTTGCACGGCATTCATTTAAGATACGACGTACTTCGCCACTTCCTAAACGAACTAATACATAGCGGTCTTCACGACCTAATATTTGAGCATTTGCACCAGCTGCTCTAACAAGTTGTCCACCATGTCCAGGGTGAAGTTCAATGTTGTGAATTGTAGTACCAACAGGAATATTAACGATTGGTAATGTGTTACCAACAGTGATATCTACATTTTCACCTGACATAACAGTTTGTCCAACTTTTAAATCTTGTGGAGCTAAGATATAACGTTTTTCACCATCTGCGTATGCTAATAAAGCAATGTTAGCACTTCTATTTGGATCATATTCAATAGTTTTTACAACTGCAGGAATATTATCTTTATTACGTTTGAAATCTATAACACGATATTTTCTTTTTTCTGCTCCGCCTTTATGACGAACTGTAATTACGCCTTGAGCATTACGTCCAGCTTTCTTGTTTAGAGGAACTAGAAGGCTCTTCTCTGGTTTATCAGTTGTAATTTCTTCATAAGTTAAAACTGACATATTACGTCTACCGTTTGTGGTAGGGTTATATTTTCTAATAGCCATTTTTTCTTCCTCCTAATTAAATTTCAAATACATCGATTGATTGACCAGCAGCAAGTCTTACAATTGCTTTTTTGTAAGCAGCTTTATAGCCTTCATATCTTTGTAATCTTTTTGGTTTTCTGTGAACATTTACTGTTCTAATTTCTACAACTTTTACGTTGAAAATTTCTTCGATTGCTTTTTTAATTTCAACTTTGTTAGCATCTACTGCAACTTCAAATGTATATTGTAGTTTGTCTACTAAACCACTTGATTTTTCAGTGATTATAGGTCTTTTAATAATATCGTAATTAGATTTCATTATTTAAGAACCTCCTCAAATTTTTCAACAGCAGCTTTAGTAATTACTAAGTTTTTAGCATTCATCATTTGGAATACTGAAACGTGATTGTATTGTTGAACTAAAACATTTGGAATATTTCTTCCTGCTAATTCTACTGTACCATTTGCTTCTGCTAAAACTAAAACTACTTTATTGTTTTCTAAATTAAATGCTTTTAATACTTCAACTAAACCTTTAGTTTTGAAAGTGTCTAAAACGATTTGATCTAAAACAACAATATTGTTTTCACGTACTTTAGTACTTAATGCGCAACGCATTGCAAGTCTAACAACTTTTTTGTTGACTTTAATAGCATGAGATCTTGGAGTTGGAGCGAATACAACACCACCACCACGCCATTGTGGAGAACGAATTGAACCTTGTCTTGCACGACCTGTACCTTTTTGACGCCAAGGTTTACGGCCACCACCACTAACTTCAGAACGAGTCTTTGCTTTTTGAGTACCTTGTCTCATAGCTGCACGTTCAGCAACAACTGTATCATATATTGCTTGTTGATTGTCTTCAACGCCGAATACATTATTGCTTAATTCTAATTCACCTACTTGTGAACCGCTTTGATTGTATAATACAACTTTTGGCATGTGTTATCTCCTTTCTACGCTAATGCTTCAGGATTAAGTTCTGGTTTCTTTGCTTTTACTGCATTAGTAACTACAACATATGAGTTTTTAGCACCAGGAACATTACCCTTAATCAAAATTACATTGTTTTCTGCATCGTATTTAACGAATTCAAGATTTTGAACTGTTTTTGTTACGCCACCCATACGACCTGGTAATTTTTTACCTGGTTTAATACGAGCAGGTTGAATTGAACCCATTGAACCAGTTCCACGATGGTAACCAGATCCATGAGCAGCAGGTCCTAGATGATAATTCCAACGTTTGATAACGCCTTGATATCCTTTACCTTTTGAAGTACCTGTTACATCAACTAATTCGCCTTCAACAAAAATATTTCCTTTAACCTCTTGTCCAACTTCAAACGCTAGCATCTCTTCCCCAGCGATTTCTTTAACGAAGCGCTTAGGGGCTGTATTAGCTTTGGCTGCATGTCCTTTTTCAGGTTTATTTGATAAATTTTCTTTTTTATCAGCATAACCTAATTGGATCGCTGCATAACCATCAGTTTCAACAGTCTTTTTTTGTAATACTACATTTGGAGTCACTTCAATTACTGTAACTGGGATTAAAGAGCCAGATTCAGTAAAAATTTGTGTCATCCCGATTTTCTTACCTAAGATTCCTTTGGCCATGAGTACACCTCCTATTTCTCACTATTTTAAAACGATGTCGACACCAGATGGAAGTTCTAAACGAACTAACGCATCCATTGTTTTTGGAGTCATATTTACTATGTCAATTAAACGTTTATGAGTACGTCTTTCGAATTGTTCACGACTATCTTTATATTTGTGTGGTGAACGAATGATAGTAAATACTTCTTTTTCTGTAGGTAGTGGAATAGGCCCTGAAACTTTAGCACCAGTTCTATTGCACGCTTCTACAATTTTCTTCGCAGATTCATCTAATAATCTGTGATCATAAGATAATAATCTTATTCTTAACTTTTTTTCTTTTGCCATGTTTTTCCTCCTAGCTTGATTCTATAAGCTTACGGCTCAACACGAATTACCTGACCGTACACACTCATGACAACTCTTCCGTGTGTGTCAGCAACCTCGCATATCTCTGCCTTTCAAATAGCCTTTTATATTATACACTTTTACCATTTTTTTGCAAATTATTTACTCTATTTTGTTATACATTTAGTTACTTTTAACAAATACATTTTATTTTCTTTGCTGATTTTTTCCTAGTAAGTAAAAAATAGTTCTTCGATTTGAAGAACTATTTTTATTTATTAATTATGTTTTTTTCTTATTACTAAGCATCCTGCTAGTACTGTTAAACTTACTAGGATACTTATTAATGATGTTTTCTTACAATTCTTTTTAGGCTTTTCTGTAGGTAGTTTTTCACCTTCTGTTGCTCCACATCTTGTACATGTCTTTGGTGCTTCTGTTGTTGCTTCTTTCCAATCATGTCCTAATGCTTCACCTTCGGTTGCTCCACATGTCTTACATGTTTTTGGTGCTGTACATGTTGCTTCAACCCATTCATGTACATGTTCTTCACCTAATGTTAACTCTTCTGATTTTATTTCTTTTGTCTTTCCATCAGGTGTTTCATATTCTACTACTAATTTAAATGTGTTTACTTTATTCATATCTAGTTCTTCAATTTGGTATTTGTTTGAATCTATTTCTAATTCTACTTTTTCGCCATTATATACTAGATACATTTTTGTTATTAATCCATCAACATCTTCTATTGTATAGTTTACTGTTACTTTATTGCCAGTTCTTTTCTTTAAGCTAAATTCTGTTATTTCTGGTATGTCATAACTTAATGTTCGATATGTTTTTTCTTCTACACTTCTTGTGTATTTTTCTCCACTTTCTTTTATTGTTACTTCATATGTATATGAAATTCGATAACTATCATCTTTAAATAATCCTGTTATTTCGTAACTTGTTAGTTTTCCTTCACTATTTTCGATGACATATTCTTGGTCTTCTACTCTTATTGTTACTTTACTTGTTATTAGATTTTCATCTGATTGTCTTAATCCTATGTTAAATCCTTTACTTGTTGGGTTTATGTCTACTCCTGGATCATACATATTAGTACTTGCTTTATAGCTACTCTTGCATAATTCACCATTTAGTTTATACTCTACATTTACATCGTATACTGTATTTTCTAATAATCCAGTTGCAATTACTTCGTCTGATTCCATTTCATATGTTTTACCATTTACTGTTACTTTTATATCTGTAACTGATTTTGCATAGTCTGTTGTTTTTCTCTTAATTGATATTGTTGATGCGCTTGATCTTCCACTTACTGTTTCTACTGCAGGGTCTCTCATAACTAAGAATATTGCGTTTGCATCTGATCTTTCAGAGCCATCACTTGGCCTATTTATTACATCAAAACCGCCCCCTTGATTGCGAACGATTAGTGTTGATGAACCACCACCATCAAGGTTATAAGCATTAGCACAACCTGCTAATTTCATAATTTCAGCACCTTCAAATAAACTTACACCATAATTTTTTTCGGCTGCAGTTTTGCCTCTTCCATCAATTACCATCAAAACAGGGCTGCCATCTTCTTTAAAGCCAATAAAGGTTCTAGGATGATCTGTATAGCAATCAGCATTTGTTGATTTTTGATGTTGTGATTTACCATTAAGTAACAAATCGTATTTATATCCCATTGTATTTATTACATCTGCCCATTCATCAACAAAGTCATATTGGCATTTCACTTTCACACCAGATTTTAATTTATTAACAACTTCTTGATTTTTAGTTGCAATATAAAATTCTCTTACTATTGTAGTTTTTGTTGTTCCATCTTCTTTTAATTCTTCTCTTGTCATACAAGGTTTTTCTTCGGCATTACCAGTTCTAGAAATATTCATTTCACCTTTTATAAAAACAGATTTATTTTTTGTATTAGCTACCCTACAAATTGTATATGTACCCTCACATACTGTATAACCTGTCAAATCATAAGTATCTGCACAATCTTTTGTATATAGTGTTATTCCATCAGATGTTGCTGCAGTATTATATCCACTAATTGGTATTTTTTCTAATACACTGCCATCTTCTGCATATATATGCAATAGCATATTTTCTGTTAATTTTGGTTCTCCAACTATATATGAACCATCTTTTTTAAAACCTATAACTGATCTAGGTAGTTTGGAATACTCTGATCTGAACATATCTCCTTCTTGCATATAGTTAGTAGTTGGTTCTTTAGTATTAGCTCCAGAATTACTAAAGAAATCTCCGTTTGTCCCCGCAACAACTACCCAACCTGGATGATATTTTTCCCATTCAATTGCGGCTTCACGTGTTGTTGATGCAGCCCAATTATCAGCTTTTTGTTTTGTCCAAGTAACTATTCGTACATCATTTTCTTTTTTTAAATCTACCCATTGAACAAAGTGTTCTTGAAAAGCTTTTTGACTATCTCCATTTAAAAGTGATGTCATTTTTTGCTCATATAAAGTTACACCGCCCATTAAATCAGTTGTTTTTAAATCAGTTACAGTATTCACATATTCCGAATTAGTATTAGTAGCAGCTAGTAAACTTATATTATTATTGTTTATCCCAAATGTAACTGTTAACAATAAAAGCATATATATAGTTAATATAGTTTTAATTGCTTTTTTCATATTTCTTTCCTTTCAAAACTAATTTATATAGTTAAACTAGTTATTTATTTTTATTAAAGTAAAAGTTTCAGTAATATACTGAAACTTTTAATATCTTTTAGTGTTTTCTTCTTACTACTAAGCATCCTGCTAGTACTGTTAAACTTACTAGGATACTTATTAATGACGTTTTCTTACAATTCTTTTTAGGCTTTTCTGTAGGTAGTTTTTCACCTTCTGTTGCTCCACATCTTGTACATGTCTTTGGTGCTTCTGTTGTTGCTTCTTTCCAATCATGTCCTAATGCTTCACCTTCTGTTGCTCCACATGTCTTACATGTTTTTGGTGCTGTGCATGTTGCTTCAACCCATTCATGTACATGTTCTTCACCTAATGTTAATTCATTTGATTCAACATCATAGCGATTTTCACCATCTAATGTTTCATATGTTGCAACAAGTTTAAATTTATGAACTGAAGTCTTAACATCTATATCATCAAAAGTATATTCTCTAGAACCTATTTCTAATTCTATTTTTTCATCATTATGGATTAAACATAATTTTATAATTACACTATCTATATCTGTTATTTCATATCTTACTTTTACTTTATTACCGACAGTTTTAACTGTGAAACTTTCAATTACAGGTACATCATAATTTAAAGTAGTATATATTTGTTTTGAAACACTTCTTGAATATGTTGTATTAGTTTTAATATTTTTTACTTCATATGTATAAGATATTTCATAATCCATATCTTTATATAAGCCTGTTATTTGATAACTTTCAAGTTCACCTGCCGAATTATCAACCACAATGGTCTTATCATCAATTAAGAACGTAATCTTGGATGTTATCAGTTCTGAATCAACTTTAGGTATGTCTACAATAAAGCCATCTGATGTTGGATTCAATTTTATTCCAGGTTTGTATTCAGCTGTTTTTGCATATGTTAACGCAGTAAGATTTTGATCATTTAGTTTATATTCAATATTAATTTCATATTCTGTATTTTCTTCTAAATCGTCGATTTTAATTATACCATCTGTCATTTCATATGTTTTGCCATTTACTTTTGCTTTTACATCTTCTAAGCTATTTGCATATTGAGTGTTATTTAATCTAAGTGTTACTGATGAAGGTGTTGTTTCTTTTATGCTAACGCCCGGATCTTTTACAACAAAGAATAAACCACTAAATACAAGTCTTTGTGATTTTAGTGTAGTAGCAGAGTCACAACTACCACTAACAACATCAAATGTACCTGAATCTGTACGATAGATTGCTGTAGAAGAACCACCACCATCATCTTGATATGCTGTATAAGCACCATAATAACTTAATATTGCTTGTGTTTCGGTATGAGCAGTACCGCCAGTAGAACCAATCTTATTATCTCTTGTTGTTAATAAGAAATATGTACCATCTTCTTTTACACCAAATATAGAACGTGGTTTAGAGGCTAGATTATATGGAGCACTACTATCTTGATATACACCATCTTTAACTTGTACAGTATGGAATCCCGTAACTGATTCTACTTCATTTGCACCTTCATTTGAATATTGTTGTTCAATAATTACTTTTACGCCTACTGCAAGTTTTGCTTTTACTTCTTCGCTTGTAGTTTCAATAGCAAATTGACCTGCGCCTAAACTTATTTGATTTATAGTTGAAGATATAGTTCCTTTGCCATAGAATGAATCAACTGGTGCATACATACTTCCTTCATATGCATAATCTCTAGTATTATTCATATATGCAAGATCTGCGTTTTCAATTACAAACAATGAATTTGTTGTATTAACTTCTCTATTAATAAATGCTTTGCCCATTGTTTCTGGATTTACATATCCTGACCAAACAGTTGTTCCAGATGCACCTGGGTTTTGGTTATACCCACTTACAGGGAATGTAGCAATCAATTGATCGTTTGCATCATATACTTGTAATTCAATACGATCACTATTTGTAACACTAATAAATGGATTATTTGGATTATTTGTAATAGCTATACCATTTCCACGACCACCAAGTGGGTTGATTGTAAATAGATTTTGGCCATCCATTGTAAATGGATAATACGGATTATCACAGAAGAAATAACCACCTTTTTGATTATTCTTTGTTGTTTTATAATACCATTGATCGGCATTTATACCTGAAACTACAATCCAACCTGGATGTTTTTTTTCATAATCCTTTGCAATTTCAGTTAATTGATTTGTTTTAAAACCAGAATTACCATCTTGAACTCCCCAAGTAACAAGTTTTGAATTTACACCATCTGGTTTCATACTAAAATAGTTAACTATTTTTTCAGTACCTGTAGCTCCTTGAGTAGTTGGTTTTCCAATTACATAAGAATAATTAACTCCATACTTATTCTTTACTTCCTCACTTTTTATATTCCACGTAGTAGCACCAGTACTATCGATACTGTCATAAGCTTTTACATGGTATACATTAGCTCTAAGAAAAGCAAATGTGGAAACAAATACTAAAGCAAATACCAAAAATAACTTTTTAATCTTTTTCACTTTCTTTTCCTCCTTTATATTTTCCTGTTATTCTTCTTATATAGTCATATTTTGCTTCTTCCATCATATAAAATTTATCCCGATATTGCGGATCGCTTCGTTTTATATCATATCTTTCATCTTTATAAAGCTTTTTATCTAATTTTACATATTCGGGATTAATAGTTTCATACTCCTCCCACAAATAAAATCTATTACGAGTTTGATAATACAAATCCATTAAATCATACTCAAACGATGAAAACTTCATAAAGAAATATCTTTTCTCAACTATTTTATAATTTGTTGTTCTTATAACACAATTTTCTAACAATATAATTTTATAATTATTTTTTTGAGCTCTTAAACAATACTCATAATCAAACATTGATTGATAATATTCAATTTTAAGACCGCCTATTTTGTTGAATACATCTAAATTAACAAGCGCGCCCGTAAGATGACAGCCTTTACACTCTCTGTATTCTTCACCACTTCTTGAAAATGGTTCACAACCACGCAAAGGTAAGGCCGTTATTACCGCAATATTTTTATCTATATGTTCTATTGCGTATTTTCTAAGTCTTAGAAAATCGCCTTCTTCATAGTAGTATCCTTGTTCTAACACAACTCCATATTGACAGCCCGAATCTATCAATTGCTCATATGCCATTTGATAATTTTCTACTTCTCCGTAATCTTCAACAGTTGCATATGAAATGTTATTAAACTTTTTTAATGCTTTGTAAAGATCTGTCAAATCTTGATTAGTCATATTATATATGTATAAATAGTTTAGACTATTTACATAAGTTGATATTTCATTAACATATGTTTGGATATCTTTTTCGTCTACAACTCTTTTTTTTAACAATAAAACTGCTCTAATATCTAATTCATTGAATTGATGTTCTTGTGTTTGCATATGCATAAACCTCTCTTTTATTATAACATACCAATAAAAAAAACGCAAACAATTATTTTTCTTATTTTGTAATTTTACAAATTTTACTAAGCATATTAAAAACACATTATATTAAGAACTCCGTTCTTAACTATAATGTGTTATTTTTTTAATCAATGTATGTTTTAGCCTTTATATTCTGAAGCATCTTTTGGAGTCTTTACTTCTTTTCGTTTTGAAACAAGTTTTACTACTATTTCAACTTTTTTATCGTTTGCTTCTGATATATATTCTATACGACGTAATCCATTATCATCTTTTATAAATGTATATGTTTCTTGTAATCTTTCAGATGATATTTTTAATATACATTTTTCATTTCTAATAGTACAAAAGCCTTTTTTTATATCCAATGCAAGATCTAAATCAGTTTTTTTGGCTTGTTCATAGAAGTTTTCTAATTCATTGTAAAATTCAGTATAGAAGTCAAAATAACTTGTATAGCTTGACCCAACATTTTTTTCTTTTGTCTTTGTTTCTACTTTAGACCAATTTTTTCCGTCTACATTTTTTTCATAATTATAAAGATAAATTATGTTGTCTTTTTCATCTTCTTGATTGAACTTTTGTGCATATACTTTTCCTTTTGAAATCGTTTTTTTAACATTTTTACCATACATTGTAGGCGTTCTAACTGCACTAATTTCTTCTAAATAAAGATAGAATTGTGTTAATTCTTTGCTTGTTACATTTGCATAACCTTTAACGATTCCTTTTATTGTATTACCTTCTTTAGAATTCACGTTGCGATCTATTGATTTATATGTAACTTCAATGTTATAATCTTCTTTTAGTTCGATAGAATCTAAGTAATTTCTTAATTCATTAGCTGTAGCTATTTTATTCTTCTTGCTATTTTTACAACTACCAAGTGAAACTGCCATTATAAGTGTTAATAAAAGAGTTATTATTTTTTTCATATTATTTCGCCTCATACTTTTCTGTTTCAGTAGGAGCAATAACTACTCCAAATAAAACTTTTTTAACTTCCATTGATATTGTAGCTTTTGAATTTTCTTGAACGTTTTTACTATAAATATATAGTTTTTTAGTATCATAATTATCATCGCATTCCCATATCATATTGCTTTTTTCACTTTCATTGTTAGTATCTTTAAACATTGATACCGCAAAGCCTTTTTTAGATTTTATTACTGCTGATATAGTATCATCACTTGTTGTTGTTCCTGAGTCTTTTTTGTTTTCAATTTTTTCATCTTTTTTGTTTCCAATTTTTTCAAATGATTGATACATGTTTTTTTTAAGTGATTGATTGAAATTAATACCAGCATCAAAAATTACATCAAGAGAAACGTCAATACCTAATCCTCTTATTATACTTTTTATATAACTCATACCAAATGAAGAAGCATCATAACTATATTTTTGATTTGTTTTTGACTCTGAATTATTTGTTTTGGTTTTTACATCAAGATCTAGATACACCTTACCATCAATTTTTATTACTTTGGCTTTCAAATTAATTACCGCATTTTCGTTTTCATCAATTCTATCCACCGAAGTATATATTTTTTCAGTTTCTACTTTACAAGTAATTGTCATTTTTGACTTTGATTCATAGCTAAGTGGTGTATCATAAAAGAGATACTCCATATTAAGCCATGCTTTAGTTTTTTCAGTATAGTCATTGTTTTCAGTTTCTTCTTCTGTGATAGCATCTGTCGATATACTATACCAACTAGCTTCAAGTTTATTATAGTTTTCAACTTCACTATCGTAAATTGTTTTTATCTCTTCAGCATATTGACTGATTGATTCTTCATCTAAAGTGTTCCCATCAGGAAGTGTTTTTTCTTTTATTTCTTTTTTTACTCCACATGAAGAAAGAGTCAATATCATTATAAATAGTGAAATAAATGTCAATATTTTTTTCATATTTCCTCCTTAATTTTCATGTATATAATTATATCACCCATATTTCTATTTAGCAATTTATTTATTAAATTTTGAAAAAAAACGGCTATTTTTATCTAGCCGTTTTCTTCTTTTTTTAATTAATTTTGTTTATTTACTGAACCAAAAACATGCATTTTTTCGTCTACCGCTTGAGCAATGCCTTTTGATGCAGGGCCAAGTATTTTACGAGGGTCATAGATTTTTGCATTCTTTTCATCTGCTAAGAATTCTCTTAGTAATTTATTAAATGCTAATTGACATTCAGTATTTACGTTTATTTTGCAAGTTCCGCAAGCAATTGCGTGTTTAATTTTATCATCTGGAATACCTGTTCCACCATGTAAAACTAATGGTAATTGACAAGCTTTTCCGATAGCTTCCATTTCAGTAAATCCTAAAACTGGTTCACCTTGATAAGGTCCATGAACTGAACCTAGTGCAGGAGCTAATGCGTCAACTTTTGCTTCTTTGACGATACGAACGCATTCATTTAAATCAGCATATTTAATACCGCCAATAACACCATCTTCGTTTCCACCAACAGTACCAACTTCAGCTTCAACTGTTACTCCTCTAGGATGTGCATAATCAACAACTTGTTTTGTCATTTTGATGTTGTCATCAATTGGATGGTGTGAACCATCAATCATAACTGAAGTAAAGCCAGCATCAATTGCATTTTTACAACTTTCAAAACTTGATCCATGATCTAGATGGATAGCAACATCAACAGTGATGTTAAGGTATTTCATTAATCCTTTTACCATACCTACTACTGTTTCAAATCCACCCATATATTTTCCGGCACCTTCAGATACACCTAAAATAACAGGTGATTGATTTTTTTCAGCAGTTTCTAAAATTGTTTTTGTCCATTCAAGGTTGTTAATGTTGAATTGACCTACTGCATACTTGCCTTCTCTTGCTTTTTCTAACATACTACTCATATTAACTAGTGGCATATTTGTTCCTCCATTCTTATTTTTAATTTTTACACATATATATTACTTCATTTTATTTAAAATGTAAAATATTACACCCTAAAACTTTATTAAACCGTAAAGTAAAAACAAAGTAATAGTACATTACTTTGCTTATTTTTTACTAGCCTTCTAGATATCTTCCCATAAACATTCCGCCAAATTCCGCAAGTGATTTTTCAACATCAGTTATGGAATCGCTTAGCACAATTACCGATCCAGATATATCACCTAGAACATTGATTGGTTTAATAATTGCTGCCTTAGGTATATTATAATTTTCTAAAAATTCAAAATTTTCTGCTTTATCAACTACTTGGGTTTGTCTTTTGTTCATTTTTTCTTCTAATCTCATAGATATTCTTTTGTTTGAAATATCTTGTTTAAAGTTTCCTGCATAAGCAATTACTTTTTCATTATCAGTTATTATTATATCTTTTTTATTAGAAGCATATAAACTCTCGACAAATTCTTCGACAAAATCATTTACGTTTTGAACTGGTGAATATTTTTTTAATATTATTCTATCGGTACCATCAGTATATATTTCCAATGATTCTCCTTCTTTTATTCGCATCGTTCTTCTAAGTTCTTTAGGAAGTACTATTCGTCCTAAGTCATCTATACGTCTTACTACTCCAGTTGCTTTCATATATATTAAAACCTCCACGCTTTGTTTGCTAATATTAGTATGGAAGTTTTTTTGTTGTTTATACTATCGTTTTACAACATTTTTATCTACTGCTTCTAAATAATTTACTAAACCATATATATAACTTTTGGTTGTTTCATGTGGATCAATTTTAATTATTATGCGTTTATTTCGATAATCGAATTTATACTTTAATTTCATATCAATAGATAAATCAAATAATTTTGTTGCATTCATCCTAGATGATATATCTTCATCAAAAACTATTTTTATTTCATCTGTTGTTTCTTTATACGACTCAACATCTAATTTCTTTAAAAGATATTCAAGATATTTTTCTTCCATATACAACAAGATTTGTTCGCTTAATTTACCATAGCGATCAGTATATTCTTTTATTAACATATTAATTTGTTCACGTGATTTGATTTTACTGATTGATTGATGTATTTCAATTCTTATTGCGTCATCTTCAACATATTTTTCATCAACATGGCGTGACACATCAATATGGTATTTTCTTATATTATCTTCTTCTTTTGGAAGACCTTTTTCTTCGTTTATTGCCTCGTTAAGAAGTTTCATATATAAATCCATTCCCACCGCATCAATATATCCTGATTGTTCACTACCTAAAATATCACCAGAACCTCTTATAGCTAAGTCTCTCATTGCAATTTTATATCCACTACCAAGTTCTGTGAATTCTTTAATTGCTTCTAACCTTTTTGCGGCATTAGATGTTATTATTTTGTTCTTGTCATACATTAAATATGCATATGATAGTCTTTCGCCTCTTCCTACCCTTCCTCTTATTTGATATAGTTGAGATAAACCTAGAATATCTGCTCTTTCAATTATTAAAGTATTAGCATTTGGTATATCTATCCCAGTTTCAATAATTGTTGTGCATATTAAAATATCATAGTTTTTGTCAAGAAATTGAACTAATTCATTTTCAATTTCTTCTTTTTCCATTCTTCCATGTATTAAACCTATTTTAGCTTTAGGAACAAGTTTATGAATTTTAGATCTAATATGATCAAGTTCTGAAATTCTATTTAACAAATAGAATACTTGACCTCCTCTTCCCATTTCTCTATTTATTGCTTCCCTTATTACTGAATCATTACTTTCTAATACATATGTTTGAATAGGCAATCTATTTTTTGGTGGTGTTTCAATTAATGATAAGTCTCTTAATCCAGATAATGCCATTTGTAATGTTCTTGGAATCGGTGTTGCGGTAAGCGTAAGTACATCTACCATTGATTTTAGCATCTTTATACGTTCTTTGTGTTCTACACCAAATCGTTGTTCTTCATCGACTATCAGTAATCCTAAGTCTTTGAACACTATATCTTTTGACAAAATTCTATGTGTTCCTATTACAATATCAACGTATCCTTTTTTTAGTCCATCTAAAATTGTTTTTTGCTTTGCTTCATTTACAAATCTATTTAAAAGTTCTACTCTTACACCATATTTTTCAAATCTTTCTTTGAAAGTATAGAAATGTTGTCTTGTTAAAACGGTTGTTGGGGCAAGATATGCAACTTGCTTTCCGTTATCAACTGCCTTAAATGCAGCCCGCATTGCAATTTCGGTTTTTCCAAACCCTACATCTCCACAAATTAAACGGTCTAGAGGATGTGGGCCTTCCATATCTTTTTTTACGTCTTCGATTGCTCTTTTTTGATCTTGAGTCTCATTGTATTCAAAATCATTTTCAAATTCTATTTGTTCCAGTGTATCTTCTTTATATTTAAATCCAATTTTAGAATCTCTTTCAGCTTGAACTTTTATTAATTTCTTGGCAATTTCACGAGTTTTTTCTTTAATTTTTTCTTTTTTCTTTTGCCATTCTTTACTATTTAAACTATTAAGTTTAGGCAATTTATCTTTTGAACCAATATATTTTTCTAAAACATATATATTTTCAACTGGTATGTAAAGTTTAGAATCACCAGAATACTCAACACATAGGTAATCATTTAAAGTGTTACGTACTTCTTTAGTTTGTATCCCTAAGTATTTACCTATTCCATATTCTTGATGTACTACATAGTCGCCTGGGTTTAGCTCTTCTTTGTTATATATCTTTGTTGTATCTTTCAAGAATTTTTGATATTTTGAACTTTTAATTATTTTGCCTGGTGCAAATTCATTAGGAGTTATTATTGAAAAATTAGCCTCTAAATCTTCAAAGCCATATCCATTAGGCATAACAGATATATATGTTCTGCCTTTTTTTATTTCAGTTACATCATCAATACGTTTAAAATCTATTTGATTGCTATTAAAAGTTTCTTCAATAAATTTTAATTTTTTGTCATCTATATGTGTTATTAAATAAGTTTTTTCTTTATTTAACTTTATATCTTCTAGCATTGTTCTAATATTGTTATTATATTCATAACAATTAGATGTATTTAACGGTATATGTTGATCTAATTTTATGTCAACCAAAGATGAACGAAAAACACTAGTGAATATATTCAATCTTGCAAAATATAAAGCTTGTTGTAAAGTTACAAAAAAATCTTTATTGATATGTCTTTTATTAATAGTAAAATAATCGGAAATTTCAACATTCATGGCTTTTTCATGTTCTAAACACGATGCATAATCTTCATATATACATATGTTATTTTCAATTAATTGATAAAACGGCTGATATTCTTCACAAATATCTGGCAAGTAGGTATATAGTTGATCAAGATTTTGATAATTTTCAATTGATTCTATATCTCTTTGAATTTTTTCAGTAATTATATTTTTTGATTTTATTCTTTTTACTATTTTTTCAATTTCTTTTTCATCGTAAAACATTTCATATAGTGGATATATTGTTATTTCATTAACAGAACCACTTGACATTTGTGTTTCGACATTTATTTTTTTTACACTTTCAATTTCATCATCAAAATAATAGATTCTAATTGGAGTTTGCTCATTAATAGGATATACATCTATTAAACTCCCTCTAACGCTAAATGTTCCACTAGTTGATGTAGTTGCCACCTTTTTATATCCTCTTATAACTAATTCATGAACTAGTTTATCTCTAGAATATATATCATTCACTTTAAGTTTTAAGATAGATTCTTCTAATTTTTCTTTTTTTATTATTTGGTGAGTATAACCTTCTACATTAGTGACAATTATTTGTGGTACTTTATTTAGTATCTGTTCTATTGTCAACATTCTAGCGAGTCTAAAAGATTCGCTTGTCGCGACAAGTTCACTAGAAATGAATTCTTCAACTGGAAAAAAACTGACATTGTCAGTTCCCGCAATATCGCACATAACTTCATAGGCTTTAGATGCTTCGTAAATTGATGGAGTTATATATATTATATTTTGCTTTTTTTGGTTGAATAAATAACTTGCTAACATTTTTGATAAGTTTGTAGCACATTCGGATAAATAAATATTTTCAGTATGGGTGTTATTTATATTATTTATATCTTCAAAAGTATTTTTGAAAGATAAATTAAGTTTCAATAAATCTAAATAATTCATTATTTATCACTTCCATTATAATGGTTCATAATATACGTGATGCCATTTCTCAATAAATCATCAATCATATTAGGAAATTTTATTAACGACTCGTTAACTGTCTCCATTTCTTTTTTAGAAAATTTAGATAATACATAGTCAATTGTGTCTACTTCTTTTTGTTTGGCAATACCTATTCTAATTCTTGCAAAATTTTTAGTACCTAACATATTTACAATTGACTTCATTCCATTATGAGTACCAGCTGAGCCACTTTCTCTAATTCTAATTTGACCAAGAGGTAAATCTAAATCATCATAGATAACTACTAACTCTTTTTCTGATAGGTTGTAGTAATCCATTATAGCTTTTACAGCAATACCTGAGTTATTCATATATGTTATTGGCTTTACTAAATAGTTCTTTTTGCCTTCAAAAAAGTACTCACATATATATGCTTGAAATTTCTTTTCTAGTAGAAATGTTAAATTATTGGCTTTTGCAACTTGATCAATTGCCATAAAGCCTGCATTATGATGCGTATTTTCATATTCCTTGCCAATGTTGCCAAGTCCTACTATTACCATATTCTACCTCCTACTTTTCGATATTTAATATTTTTTTATATGCTTTTACAGTATTTTCTAATAATGATGCTATTGTTAATGGTCCAACTCCTCCTGGAACAGGACTAATATATGAAGCAATTTTACTTACTTCTTCAAAATCAACATCCCCACAAAGTTTTTCCTCTACTCTGTTAGTTCCGACATCAATAACTACAGCATCTTTTTTAACCATATCTGCTGTGATAAATTTTGGTTTACCAATTGCAACTACTAAAATGTCTGCAGTTTTAGTTATTTCAGAAAGATTTTTAGTTCTTGAATGGCATATTGTAACTGTAGCATTTCTATTTAACAAAAGAAGGGCCATTGGTTTACCAACAATGTTGCTTCTTCCTATCACAACCGCATTTTTTCCCGCAAGTTCTATATCATAAGCATCTAATAATTGAATAATACCATGAGGGGTTGCACTTTCTATTGAATCTAAGCCACTAAATAGTCGCCCTTTATTAATTATTCCAAATCCATCAACATCTTTTTTGTAACTTATTGCATCTATTACTTTTTGTTCATTAATGTGTTTGGGAAGAGGTAGTTGAACGATTATTCCGTGACATGATTGGTCTTCATTTAATTGGTTCACTAAATTTACAAGCTCTTCTTCTTGAATATCTTCATCTTTTCTAATCAAGTTAGCATTAATTCCACAATAATTTGCGGCCTTAATCTTATTTCTTACATATATTTCGCTAGCTGGATTGTTACCAACTAATATTATTGAAAGGCTTGGTACAATACCAGTTGTCTCTATTAAATCTTTTACTTCACTTTTTAAGTTGTTTTTTATAGTTTTACTTACTTCTTTACCATTTAAAATTGTCATATTCTTTCCCTCTTTTTGTATAGTTAAAACATTAGGGAAAACCTAATGTTTTAGTTTATCTTTATTTTCTTCATATGAAGCTAGCGATTCTTTTATGATATCTAATGCTACATCTTTTCCTTCTATTTTAAAGCCTGTTGTTTCTTTATGTTCTAAGTTTTTATAAACCATAAAGAAATGCTTGATTTCACCAATCACATGGTCTGGTATATCTTTAATATCTTTATAATGGTTCATATTAGGATCATTAAATGGTATCGCTAAAATCTTGTCATCAGCATATTTACCATCTATCATCTTTATTACCCCAATTGGATAACATCTTACTAAACTCATTGGTATTAATGGTTCGCTACATAGTACTAAAACGTCTAATGGGTCAAAGTCTTTTGCGTATGTAAGAGGTATAAAGCCATAGTTTGCGGGATAATGAGTAGAAGTATATAATATTCTATCAAGCATTATTAGACCTGTTGATTTATCTAACTCATATTTATTTTTACTTCCCTTGCTAATTTCTACTACTGCGTAAAAATCTTCAGGCTTAATTCGATTTTTGTCTATATCGTGCCAAATATTCATTATTTCTCTCCTTTTTCTTTTTGATTATATGCAAATTGAATTGCATTTTTAAATAGTATATCACAATTTTCTCCCGTAGGATTTAAGTGTTTGCAATCTTCGAAGTGATTTGTGTTTAACAAATTTAATATATCTTTTTTTGTCAAATTACTTTCATTAGTATTTTTGACAATTTTTACTATGTCATCTAAGTATATATTATGACAATAACAAACTATATAATTCTTATATTTTTCTTTAAACCATACTGGAACTTTTATTTCTTCTTTTAAATAAACTTTAGGATTGCCTACTTGAAAATAAACAAGATCACATTTTTTATTTGTGCATATATATATTTTTTCACCATTTTCAAAAAATACACATTTATTTTTGGTAAGTTCTGCGACAGTTTCTAATTTTACTTCTTTTCCTTTGTATCCACAATAGGGGCATTTATCATCGCATTTGTTACAATTGTTGCAAGTAGTAGTACAATTCATTTTATCACCATCTTGTTGTATTATTATACACTACAATTTTTAAAATTGCAATTAGTTGCAATTTTAACATGTCTTTTTTAACGTATCTTTGCATATTATTTTAGTGGTGATTTAATGTCTATTATACAATATACTAAAAAAGAAGCTGAATTATTAGCCAGATTAATGCGTGCCGAAGCTGAAAGTGAAGGTGAACTAGGTATGTTAATGGTTGGTAACGTTGGTGTAAATCGTGTTTTGGCAAATTGCCTTGATTTTAAAGAAATACACTCAATTGAAAGTATGGTTTATCAACATCCTGGTGGATTTGAATCAACTCTTTATTCATATTTTTATCAACCCGTAAGAGAAATTGATTTGAATCTAGCAAAAAGAGTACTAAAAGGTGAAAAATTTGACCCTGCATCTCGAGCTTTATGGTTTTATAATGCGGCACAAGATGATTGTATGGCACAATGGTGGGGTCAGTGGAACACTGGGCGTTATAAAGCACATTGTTTTTACGCACCAGTAGAAAGTGAAAATTGTTATTAGTTGCATAAATTATTTTTTTATTAATATAATTTAATGTATAATCTTTATGAAAGGAGTTCTATGACTATTAATTATCAATTTCCATTTTACCCATATAATAATTACCAACAACCTACCTGTGGAGGTTATGGATTTCAACCAACTACCATGTATAACCAACAAAACCCTTATCGTGGATTCGAAAATTCATATATAGAAAACATTTTAAGAATGAATCTTGGAAAAAATGCAACTATATATATGAATTTTGAAAATAGCCAGTGGGGATCAAAAGTATTTAAAGGAGAACTTGTTGGAGCTGGAAGAGATCACATTTTATTAAAAGACAATCAAACAAATACTACATACTTATTACTTAGAATTTATTTATCATACATCACATTTGATGAAGAAATTGAATACGAGTATCCTTTTGCCTAAAAACTATGTTCTAAATTAAAATATGAGGCCCAAAAAAGCCTTATATTTTAATTTTTATACTTACATTATATAAATTTACTGGCCTAATGTATCAAATTTATTATTTGCTTGAAAATTAATATCTTTTTTGATAAAATATAAGCATAAAGGAGATAAGAAAATGTGTGTATTTTGTAAAATAATAAATAAAGAAATTCCTGCATATACACTTTATGAAAATGATTATGTTATTTGTTTTTTAGATATTTCACAAGCAACAAGAGGGCATGTACTTGTAGTACCAAAAAAACACGAACAAGATATTTTCTCACTTTCTGATAAATATGCGGAAGAAATAATGAAAGCGGCAGTAAAAGTTTCTAATATTTTAAGAGAAAAATTACAAATAAAAGATATTAATTTATTAAATAATTCTGGTTCTCTTGCGGGTCAAACTGTAATGCATTTTCATTTACATGTGTTACCAAGATATGTTGATGATGAAATAAACTTCCACCAAGTTGATCATGAACCTAATTTTGAAAAATTAGATGAATTATATTCTATTTTAACTAAATAATTTTATTTAAAATAAAAAAGTGCAGATAACTGCACTTTTTTATTATTTTACTATTAACGATTGGGTGAAAGAGATCGTATTCTTGTTGATATATTATATTTTGAACTTTCACATCAAGCATTAACTACATAGGTTTATTTTCTTTGTTGCAAATTTTTTATCTAAAGTAATGAAAGATATCTAAATTATCTAATTTCTTTTAAACCACCCATATATGGTCTTAAAACTTCAGGGATATTAATTGAGCCATCTTCTCTTAAATGGTTTTCAAGTAATGCAATTAACATTCTTGGAGGAGCAACAACAGTATTATTTAAAGTATGAGCAAAATAATTGCCGTTTTCACCTTTAATTCTGATTCCTAAACGTCTTGCTTGAGCATCTCCTAAATTAGAGCAACTACCAACTTCAAAATATTTCTTTTGTCTTGGGCTCCATGCTTCAACATCTATACTTTTTACTTTTAAGTCAGCCAAATCTCCACTACAACATTCTAATGTACGAACAGGAATTTCCATACTAACAAATAATTCTACAGTATAGTTGTATAATTTTTCAAACCATTCTTTTGATTGTTCAGGTTCACATACAACAATCATTTCTTGTTTTTCAAATTGGTGAATTCTATAAATTCCTCTTTCTTCAATTCCATGAGCACCTTTTTCTTTTCTGAAGCAAGGAGAATAACTAGTCAATGTGTAAGGTAAATCTTTCTTATCTAAAACATTATCAATGAATTTACCTATCATTGAATGTTCACTAGTACCAATTAAATATAGGTCTTCACCTTCAATTTTGTACATCATTGCATCCATTTCATCAAAACTCATTACTCCAGTTACAACATTACTTCTAATCATGTAAGGTGGAATACAATAAGTAAAACCTTTATTAATCATAAAATCTCTTGCGTAAGCAAGTACTGCAGAATGTAGTCTTGCAATATTACCCATTAAATAATAGAATCCATTACCTGCAACACGACGTGCACTATCTAAATCGATACCCTTTACTCTTTCAATTATGTCTAAATGATATGGAACTTCAAAATTTGGAACTTTTGGCTCTAAGAATCTCTTTAATTCAACGTTTTGACTGTCATCTTTTCCAATAGGAACTGTAGGATCAATCATATTTGGTATTACCATCATTATTTTTTTCAATTCTTCAGAAAGTTTTGTTTCTTCACTTTCTAATTCGTTTAGTGCAAGATTAATGTCTTGTACTTGTTTTTTAGTTTCGTTTGCTTCTTCAACTTTCTTTTCACGCATTAATTTGCCAATTTCACCACTTAGCAAGTTTCTTTTTGCACGTAATTCATCGCCTTTTTGTTTTACATCTCTTATTTTTACATCAAGTTCAATTGCTTGATCAACTAGAGGTACTTTGCGATCTTGAAATTTTTTTCTAATATTTTCTTTTACTAGTTCTGGATTGTTTCTTAAAAATTTAATATCTAACATTTTTTTCTCCTTTTTTGTATAGAAAAATCCCTGTTACAAGATTTTTCATTTTGTAACAGGGACGAACATTTTTTAGTCCGCGGTGCCACCCCGCTTAGAGCAAGCTCTCACTCTTATAGAAATAACAGTTTCTATTGCCGGAAGTAGTTTTCTACTTCTTCTCCAAGGTAGATTCATTAAATAACTATCTTGATTCTCACCAACCATCAAGTCTCTTAAATATTTATTTTAATTACTATTCCTCTTCACAGAATTTGTATTTTCACTAAAATTATATTATCTTTTAATTAGTTTGTCAAGAAAACAATTAACTATGCATCCTCTTCAGTGCCTTCATCATCATTTTCTAAATCTTCTTCAGTAGATTGTAACAATTCATCAACATGATGCAAAGCATTATTTGTAGCATCTACATTGTTTTCTTCTTCATCTTCTTCTGGGGCATCTTCTTGGTGCGGAACTATTGCAATTGAAGATACAGTTTGGCCCTCATTTAGTTTAATTACGCGAACACCTTGAGTATCTCTACCTATTACTGATATGTCTGCAAGATAAGTTCTAATTACCATACCCTTATCAGTGATAATCATTAGGTCATCCTCACCAGTTGATGGAGCAAGACTTACAGGCCTACCACTCTTTTCAGTTATGTTCATATATTTAACACCTTTTCCGTTTCGGCCCTTTATCTTGAAGTCACTAGTAGGTGTACGTTTTCCATAACCAAACTCTGTAACAACTGTTATTTCATCTTCTTCACCATTTACGGCAACAAGACCAATTGCTCTTTCGCCTTCAGCAACCCTAATTCCTTTTACACCACTTGCGGCACGATTTGTTGCTCTAACTTCTGATTCATTGAAGCAAGCTGCTTTACCATTAGATGCACCAAAAATTATATCTTGTCTACCATTTGTTCTTGCAACTGCAATCAATTCATCTTGTTCACCAAGTATTATTGCTCTTATACCAGTACTACGAATATTTTTATATTGAATTAATTCAGTCTTTTTGATGATACCATTTTTAGTTCCAAATATTACGTAACCTGGTTCTTCTAGTGATTTAACATTAATTACTGCCGCTAGTTTTTCTTCGGCCTCAAATTTTAATAAATTAATTAGTGGTAAACCTTTAGAAATTCTACTTGCGCCAGGGATTTGGTATGCTTTTAATAAATAAACTTTACCAAAATTAGTGAAGAATAATAGATTATCATGTGTAGAAGTATAAATTACTTTTTCGATGAAATCATCTTCTTGCATTTTACTACCAGTTATGCCTTTTCCACCACGTCTTTGTGCACGATAAGTATCTACAGTCATACGTTTAATATAACCACGATTTGTGATTGTAATTATAACATCTTCTTCTGGTATTAAATCTGCATCTTCAACTTCTAAATCTTCACTTAAATCAAGTCCTGTACGACGATCATCACCGTATTTTCTTTGTACTTCAGTTAATTCAGAAACGATTACTTGCATTAATTTTTCATGATGATTTAAAATGTCTTCTAAATAATCTACAATTTCATGTAATTCTTTCTTTTCTTCTTGAAGTTTTTCTAATTCAAGTCCAGTTAATCTTTGCAATTTCATATCTAGAATTGCTTTTGCTTGAATTTCGGTAAGTAAGAATTTAGTTGTTAATTGAGCTATTGCTTCTTCAGCATTTTTTGAAGCTTTAATTGTAGCAACTACTTCATCAATATTTGCTAATGCAATTAATAAACCTTCAACAATGTGCAATCTTGCTTTCGCTTTATCTAAATCATATTTTGTTCTTCTTGTAACAACTTCTATTTGATGTTTTACATAGCATTCCAAAATTTGTTTTAAATTTAATACTCTAGGTTGTCCATGATCAAGGGCAATCATATTAACGCTGTATGTAGTTTGCATTTGTGTATGCTTATACAAATTGTTTAAAATAACATTAACATTGGCATCGCGTCTAATTTCAATTATTATTCTCATACCTTTTCGGTTTGATTCATCACGTAAATCAGTTATGCCATCTATTATTTTATCTTTTGCAAGGTCAGCAATTCTTTCGATTAGTCTCTTTTTATTAACTTGATATGGAATTTCTGTTATTACAATTTCTTTTTTTCCGTTTTGCAAGTTGACAATATTAACTTTTGCACGAACAGTTACAGTACCAACACCCGTTAAGTATGCTTGTTTAACACTTGAAAGTCCCATAATTGTTGCGCCAGTTGGAAAATCTGGAGCAGGAATATATTCCATTAGTTTTTCAACAGTAATATCCGGATTTTCAATTAAAGCAAGTGTTCCATTGATAACTTCTGTTAAATTATGTGGAGGAATACTTGTGGGCATACCAACAGCAATACCTGATGCACCATTAACTAGCAAATTTGGAAATCTTGCTGGTAAAATTGCAGGTTCTTTTTCAGACCCATCATAGTTATCAACAAAATCAACCGTATTTTTATTTAAATCGCGAAGCATTTCTCCAGCAAGTTTGCTCATTCTAGCTTCAGTATAACGCATTGCGGCTGCTCCATCACCATCGACAGAACCAAAATTACCGTGACCATCTACTAGTGGATATCGATAACTAAAGTCTTGAGCCATTCTTACCATTGCTTCATACACAGCAGTGTCACCATGTGGATGGTATTTACCAATAACGTCACCGACGATACGTGCTGATTTCTTATGAGGTTTATCACTATAAACTCCCAATTCGTTCATAGCAAATAAAATTCTACGGTGTACTGGTTTTAAACCATCTCTTACATCTGGTAATGCACGTGATACAATAACGCTCATTGCATAATCCAAAAATGATGTTTGCATTACGTTACTTAGATTAATAGGTTGAACTTTATCATAGTCTTCGCCTTGTTCACCTAAATAATCGTTATCTAATTTGGTTAACTCTGGATCTATATCAGGATTATTTTCTTCGTCTTCGTCAGAATTTTCTATTTCATCATTTTCATCTTCTGAATCTAATTCTTTTTCTTCAAATTCATTATCTTTTTCAGACACTTAAATTACCTCCTATATATCCAAATTTTGTACAAACACGGCATTTTCTTCAATAAATTTACGTCTTGGTTCAACATCTTCTCCCATTAACATAGAAAATACTTCATTTGCTTTCTCGCCATCATTCATTGTAACTTGCAACAAAATTCTACGTTTAGGGTCCATTGTAGTTTCCCAAAGTTGTTCAGGGTTCATTTCACCCAAACCTTTATAACGTTGAATATCTCTTTTGCCAGTTATTTCACTTAATTTTAAATTTAATTCTTCATCGCTATACGCATATTCTATTTTTTTACCTTGTTGTATTTTATAAAGTGGTGGCTGTGCTATATAAACATAACCTTTTTCTATTATTTGTGGCATAAATCGATAGAAGAATGTTAGCAACAACGTTCTAATATGGGCACCATCGACATCGGCATCGGTCATTATTACGATTTTATGGTAACGAGCGTTTTCAATTTGAAATTCATTTCCTATTCCTGTACCAATAGCTTGTATCATTGATAATATTTCTTTATTACCAAGCGCTCTACCCATAGCCGCCTTTTCAACATTTAATACTTTTCCACGCAAAGGAAGTATGGCTTGATAATAGCTTTCACGTCCCATTTTTGCAGAACCACCGGCAGAATCACCTTCGACTATGTACATTTCTGCTAATGTTGGGTCTTTTGTACGACAATCTGACAACTTCGAAGCAAATCCTAAAGAATCAAGCGGACTTTTTCTTCTTGTTGCTTCTCTTGCTTTCTTTGCGGCAATTCTAGCTCTTAACGCAAGAAGCGATTTTTCAACAATTAACTTAGCTGTAGCTGGATTTTCAAGCAAATAAGCTTCAAATTTATCACTCATAGCTTGTGATACTATTCTTCGAACTTCTGTATTTCCTAGTTTTGTTTTAGTTTGTCCTTCGAATTGTGGATCACTTATTTTACAAGAAACAATTGCTGTTAAACCTTCACGTACATCATCACCAGAAAGGCTTTCATCTTTTTTAAAGATATTCGCGTTTTTACCATAAGTGTTGAGAATTCTTGTTAAACTGTTTCTAAATCCTTCTTCATGTGTACCACCTTCGGTATTTATGATGTTATTAGTAAAAGATTTGATATTACAACTATAATCTTCAGTATATTGAAATGCTATTTCTATCATAGTTCCTTCAATTTCTTCCTCAACTTTTATAACATCTTGATGAAGCGGTTTCTTTCCTTTATTTAAAAATTTAACATATTCAACTAATCCACCTTCATAATGATATTCGCCACTCTTAATATTATCAGGATTTCTTAAATCTTTTATTGTTAATTTTAATCCCTTGTTTAAGAAAGCTAGTTCTTGAATACGATGTCTCAAAATTTCGTAATCGAAATATGTTGTCTCTTTAAAAATTTCTTTATCAGGTGTAAAAGTTACTACCGTACCAGTATGATCAGTTGTCCCAATTATTTCGAGCGGGCTTTTTACTATCCCTCTTTCAAATCTTTGGCGATAAATATGACCATTACGATGTACGTTAACTTCTAGCCATTCACTTAATGCATTTACTACTGATGCACCAACACCATGCAACCCACCAGATACTTTATAACTATTATTATCAAATTTACCACCAGCATGAAGAACTGTAAATATTGTTTCTGTAGCGCTAACATGAGTTTTTGGGTGAATATCTGTTGGCATACCACGACCATTATCGGTTACCTTAATGGTATTATTGCCATTCTCATCTAGATTAATTTCAACATCAATTTGATTGCAATACCCTGCTAATGCTTCATCGACAGAGTTATCAACAATTTCCCAAACAAGATGATGTAATCCTCTTGGACCAGTAGACCCAATGTACATACCTGGTCTTTTTCTAACTGCTTCTAATCCTTCTAGTACTTGAATACTACCAGAATCATAATTTTTTTCAGCTTCTATCGTAGCCAAATCTTTTTCATCCATTAAATTCACACTCCTTCATAGATAATATTCATTTTATGAATATTATCATTTACTTTTTTTATTAACATTTTATCAACATTATTTTAAAGTTTTCCACAAACTATTTTTTACTTTTTACTCTAATTCAATTATATTAGCATTTTCTAAATTTTCTTTTTTTACATCAGCTAACGTCGATGTAGAGAGTATTACTTGCTGATAATTCCTTATATAGTCTAAAAGATTATTTTGTCGGTTTTCATCAAGTTCACCCAAAACATCATCTAAAAGTAATGTTGGCGTTTCATTTTTAACACTTTGTATCATTTTAGAAAAAGCTATTTTAAGTGAGATCATAATGCTTTTTTGTTGCCCTTGTGAACCAGTACTAGCAGCATCAAGTCCGTTAATTTTAAACTTATAATCGTCTCTATGAGGCCCTACTTCAGTGTGGCCTCTTTTTAATTCTTCTTCATAATTCAGTCTTAGTTGATTTAAAAATTTTTCTTCAGTTGTATTAGAACAATATTCCAATTCAATCTTTTCATTGCATCCCGAAATTTCATTGTAAATTTCATTTATTTCGTCATTAAGTTTTCTGACAATTTTCTGTCTTACATTAATAATCTTATTGCCACTTTTCACAAGTTGAGAATTCATGACCTCAAGCAACTTTGTATTTGACTCTTTCTTTTCAAAATTAAGACGTTTTAACAAAGCATTTCTGCTGTTTAAAATTTTTCTATAGTTATTACACTCATTAACATAAAAGTTTGATATTTGACAAATTAAAGGTTCAAATAGACTCCTTCTATCTTTTGAAGAACCATTCAATTTAACGCAATCATTATTACTAAAGCAAACGACTAAAACTGTCCCTAAGTATTCACTAACTTTTTTATACGGATTATTGTTTAAAAACACGATTTTTGCGTTTTTCATTCTTTTTATCTTTATGTCGTTAACTAATCCATCACGTTCAACATTGGCAAAAATAGCAAATTCCTCACTATTATTGTTAATTAAAGCTGATTCGTCTGAAGTTTTAAAGCTTTTCGTAATACCTAAATAATAAATGGCTTCTAGAACGGTTGTTTTCCCAATAGCATTTGAACCTACTATGACATTTAGCCCTTTTTTAAATACAACCTGTTTGCCTATAAAACGCCTAAAATTAACAATTTTTAGGCTTTTAATTATCATTTTCAACCTCAACGATAAATTTTTCACCATTTATTTCAACAATATCGCCCTTAAAAAGAGTTTTTCCACGGCTTTCTGTTGTGTTTTCATTCACTTTAACAGTATTTTCAAGTAAATAATTTTTAATTTCACCGCCAGTAGAAACAATGCCTAAAAACTTTATAAATTGGCCTAATTTTATAGAATCTGAGTGAATTTTAACAATCTTCATAGCATCACCTTTTTTACACTTAAAATTATACCATATTTTAACTTTTTTAGCAAGATATTTGATTAAAAAAAACGGTCTTAAAAAAAGTTTAAAAAACAGAGAAAAAAGCCTTTGTTTTTTAACTGTTTTTTAATTTTTTTGTTTTTCGATTTTTTCCTATAAAAAAATTGACGTTTACCTAATTGAAAGGCGTTTTTAGTGTTTTTATACATAATTAAGTATATTCCTTATTATATATATATTATATTTATTTAATATTTATTTTCATAATTGTCCTTTTTAGTGAATGCTTAAAAAAAGCGTTTTTTCAGTCACAAACGTCGTTTTTTTTAATACTTTTATTTTATAAGTCTTTTAAATATAATAATATAAAAATATTTATTCTTGTATGTATTTATTTAAAATAATAAATATTTTTATATTATTATACTTATTTAAATAAATAGTTAATTATTTTTATATTTATTTATGTGTTTTCAATATGTTTTTATTTATTTATTTTTATACATATTTGTGTATTGAATTATTTAAGTAAAGAAATATTTATGTATTTATATTGTTTTTAATTCAAAACTTTTTGCTTTTGCAATATGTATTTAATTAATGCTTTATGTATTTTTTAACATATTTTTAAGTTTTTAAAAAGCTATTAGTTTTGTTTTAAAACCTTTTCCTTTGCTAAAAATGTTTTTTGTGATAATCAATTCATAATATAGGTTTTATTTTAAAAGCAATTAGCTCTTGGTTGCTGAATTTTATGTTTTAAACTAAAAGTAAAATTGCTAATTTTATTTTAAGTTAAAAGTAAAAGTATATTTTTATGTTTTAAGTTAAAAGTAATAAGTGAGTTTTTTGATGTTTTGCTTTTATTTTAAAAGATAATTGTTTTAATTTAAAGATATTGTAGACATCGACACTACTAAACTTTTTGCTACAAATTATATTTTATTTAATTATTTATATACATAAATAAATATATCTTGTTATGCTAAAAATATCTTTTTCATGTCGAGTGAATGCTGATACTTTTTTGTTTTTTTTGAGGTCAAACAAAACCAATAAAAATTTGATTTTACCCCCCGGGGGGCTAATAACTTTTAACTTTTAAAGCAAAAATTAAAAAATAGGGCGTTTTTTGCCTTTAAAAATGAATATTTGCTTTTTTTTCAAAGTGAATTGTTTGAATATTCTTAATTTTATTATTTCAACCACTTTTAAAGCTTTTAGCGTAAACAATATTTATGGTTGTATTTATATAATTAATTAAATAAATAATGCATAATAATTGAATATTGTTTTTACATTTGATATAATAGCAATGTACGAAGGAGGTACTAACATGACACAACAACCAATTAAAAGAAGAAACCCTTTTGACATAATGGCAGAAGAGGAAAAAGTAGAGGAAGTAAAAACTCCTGTTATAGAAGAAGTAAAACCAATTGAGGAACCGGTTTACACTTATGAACAACCAGTTCAAAGAGCTCAAACCGCAAAAAAGCAACCAAGAGTTGTGCAAAGACAGCAATATATTCAACAAGATGACGCAAATAGAGAGAAGTACACTTCAACTATGGATGTAACATTAAGAAGACAAATAAAAATAGCTTGTGCAGAACGTGGAATAATGTTTGCAAAGTTTGTTGAAGATGCTTGCAGAGAAAAATTAGCAAAGGAAGGTTATAGATAATGCCAATCATTTCAGCATTTTGTAAAAAAGGTGGCGTAGGCAAAACAACATTTTTAGGTTATTTAGCTCATTACTACGCTACACAAGGAAAAACTGTATTAGTAATAAGTGCCGATGATCAAAACAGTGTATTTAAAATTTTCGGCGTAGATAATTTTGTTACCGATCATGATGATGATTTCTTTGAACATTTACTTGTTGGTCAAAAACAGCCACAAGATATCACTTTTGAAGCAAGAATAAATATGTATTTAATGAAAACCTTAAATACAGACAGACTTTCTTTGAATTTAACGTTAAAACGTTCAGAAGAAAAGCATTTAAGAACGATAATTGAGAGTTTTAACAAGTATTTTGACTATATTTTTATCGATTTTCCACCATCAAGTAGTAGATTAAGTGAAATTCTACTTGATATTTCTCAATCTATTTTAATTGTTGTCGGTTTAGACACGCTTGGTTTACAAGGATTTTCGAATACAATTCAATATTTTGTTGATACTGACATCGATTTGGACAAAATTAGGTACATTATACCGGTTGGTTACATCAAAGGAAGACGCACTCCGATCAAGTGTTTGAAAGAGTTAAAAGAGCAAGCAAAAAACCTTACTCCAAGTGCGAAAATTACAGCTCCAATCAAGGATAAAGCGATTATAAAAAATATTCAATCAGATGGCCTATCAATTTACGATTCTGAAGCTATAGTTAAAGAAAAATTAGAGAAATTCCATTATAAGAACTTCGAAGAGATAAAAAAAGACCTTACAGACATCTATAAGGACCTAAATTTAGACTAAAAAACAAAAAAAAGCACATTTTTTGTGCTTTTTTTATATTAAAATACTCTGACTGGTAGTAAAAGTTGAACTAATGAATCATCATCAACACTTTTTATAATTGTTGGTTTTATTTCACCAGTGAAAGAAAATGAAATTCTATCAGAATCAAATGATTTTAAAGCATCTAGAAGGTACTTTGTACTAAAAGCTATTTGAAAATCTACGTTATCTAGCGTATTTAATAGGTTTATATCCTCTACAACTTTACCAATTTCTGATGAATTTGAAGAAATTTCAACCTTATTTGAATTAGAAAAATAGAATTTAACGATATTTAAGTTGTCTAAATTAGAGAATAATGATGCTCTATCAACCGCATTTACCAATTCTATTCTGTTAAAAACAGCTTCAAATAAGGTTTCTTTTGGGAATAAACTAGATGTGTTTGGATAATTACCTTCTACAAGTCTTGTAATAAAAATAATATTTTTATATTCAAAAACTGCTTTGCTGTTCTCTAAATACATTTTAACAAATGTAGAATCATCCTCTAAAATTTTACCTAATTCCTCTAATGCTTTACTTGGAACATTTACTAAAATATCGACAGTTTCATCAAGCTTTGAAGTTTTCTTTGCTAATCTGAAACTATCAGTTGCAGTAATTTCTAAGGTACCATTTTGGGCTTTAAAATTTAAACTTGTTAATACTATTCTTGTTTCAGAAGTAGCACATGCAAATGATGTTTGTCTTATTATTTGCTTTAATTCTTTGCTGTCAAACAAAATTGGTTCTGTTGTAACGTTGAAATTTGTAGTTGGAAAATTAGTTTTATCATAAGCTATTAAAGTAAAATCTGAACGATCTGATATTATTTGAATTGTAGATTCTTCAAATAAAGTAAATTCAACTTCTTTACCTTCAACTTTTCTTACAATGTCAATAAAATATTTTCCAGGAACAACACAACTTCCTTCATCATATAATTTTACTTTATCACTTTTTTCAAGTTCAATTTTTATAGCTATTTCTTTATTAGTTGTAACAAAAGTTATTTTGTCTTCCTTTACGTCTATTTGAATACCAGTTAAAACGGGCATTGGAGTTTTCTGAGAAAGTCCTCTAGAAACATTCGAAATTGTTGTTAAAAGTAAATCTCTATCAATAGTAAATTTCATTGTATCACCTCTTTATTTATTATTACTAATATACTTTTATTATTATTAGAACTGTGGATAAGTGGATAACTTTTTTTGTTTAAGTGTTTTTCCGTCCTTATAATATAAGCAAAAAATTTTATTTGTTAAGTTTATCCACAATATTATTAACATCTTGTTTTACATTTTCATCATTTTTGATATAGTCTTCGATTTTATCTACTGCATGAGCAACTGTTGTATGATCTTTATTACCGAAACATTCACCAATTTTCTTTAATCCCACATTGTATTTGGTTCTAAGTAAGTACATCGCAATGCTTCTAGGATATACTATTTCTTGCTTTCTAGAATTGCCGGTAAGTTCTTTTACGTTAATATTAAAATAGTTGGCTACTTTGTTTTTTACAAATTCAATATTTTTAACAGAAGAGTCTTTACCAGAATCTCTATCACTTGGCAAAATTGATTCTAAAGATATTATGGCATTATCTAAAGAATATTCAAAATTAAAAGAAGCACAATAATATACAAATCTACGTAAAGCTCCCTCTAATTCCCTAATATTGTCTTCAAAATGTGTTGCAATATAATCTAAAGCATCGTCTGATACATCACTAGGATTAGCGATTAAGATATTTAATTTATTTTTTAAGATGTTTTTTCTTAATTCTTTGTCTGGTTTTCTAACATCAACTTGCATTCCCCAGCCAAATCTTGATTTAAGACGATCCATTATATCTAGATCACAAGCTTTTCTATCTGAAGTTACAATTATTTGTTTTCCGTTTTCGTTTAAAATTTCAAATAATTTAAAAAATTCATCTTGAGACCCTTGTTTTCCTGCAAGATATTGGATATCATCTACTAATAAAACATCCGCAGATCGATAATAATTGTTGAAAGTTTCTGAAACAGAAGTACTCTTTTGGTTCTTATTTTTAGATTTAAAATAATCTTCAACAAATCTTTGTGCACTCGTGCAAACAATGTTTAATTTTGGATTATTTTCTAACATGTAATTACCAATAGACATCATTAGATGGGTTTTACCAAGTCCAACATCTCCAAAAATATACAATGGATTAACTGTTACATGGGGAGATTGAGCAACTTTTAAAGCGAAAACGAAAGCTTCACGATTTGATTCACCAGTTATAAAATTGTTAAACGTGTATTCGGGTCTTAGTGAACGCTCGTTTATTACCTTTTCTTGTGGATTGATTGTTGTAAGAACAGATTCAGCGTTTTTGACGCTTTCAGCATCAGCTGCGTCTTGTGTTATTAGTTGAAATTGCATCTTTTCGGTCGTATATTGATTCAGAAATTCGTTCATTTTTTTTAAATAAAACTGATTTATACGATATTCTTCTAATTTGGTAGGAACAATAAGATAAATATTACCATTTTGTACTTTGTGTATTTTATTTAAGTCCGCAAAAGAATTGTTATAAACAGAATTGTTTAACTCTTCTTTCAATGCGCTTTTTACATTATTTAACAACGCATATGCTTGCTCCATATAATCACCTCGTTGTATATAATAGCACAATTTGTATTTTTTTGAAAGTAGATAGTTAAAATACTTTTCCACAAAGTTTTCCACATTTTTTCCCCATTTTAGTTAGTAAAATAATAAACATTTTATCAACAATGTGGAAAAGTTGATAAAATTATCAGAATGATTTAATTATTTACCTTGCAAAATACTTAGAAATATGGTAAAATTACTAAAACGAGGTGTGCAAAAATGGGTAAGTTAAATACTAAAATAAAATTTTTAATAATAGCAGTTTATACATTATTGCTTTTTTTATTAGTTTTTGTGTTATTTTCGCCAAAAGCTATTGATTTATATGAATCGTATGGAAGAACTCCTTATGATGATCATATAGGAATAATGATAAAAGTAACTGAAAATCGACAATCAGTGTTAGAAACTTATGATAGTAATAGTGAAACTGATAAAAAAAATAAAGAAGGAAAAAACGAAAAAGCCACTTATGATGTTACAATTTCATTAATAAAACTTAGAGTTGAAACATTAAAAAATATTACAGTTAATTTAGCGGTAAAAACTAAAGACAATGGATATCAATATGCTACACAAAAAGCTAGCAAAGATAACAACGGTATTTTTGTAAGATACATTGGAAGTTTTAATGATTTATTAACTAAAGAAGTTTTATCAGAAAACGAAGGAACTTCTAAAAAGAAAATGTTTGACGAAAGTCCTAAAGAAATTTATGTTGAAGTAAAATATACGGTTCAAAAAAGTTCATCAAAAGATGAAACAGAAAGCGTTTTAAGATATCGTGTTGAAACACTACAAACAAAAGAAAGTAAATATAAAAAATATGAAGAACGTCAAGTTTTACAAGAAACTTCTACTGTAGCAAGAGCTAATTGGATTGATCCTACAAATGATGTATTTGGTTTGCAAATAGGTAAGACTAACGCAACAGGCGAATCAAAATTAGGCAACATTAAGAAAAATTTAATTTGCTTTAACTGTACATCTTTAAATAATAATCTAGCAAAATATAAATTATCGTTAACAGAATCAGAAATAGCTGAAAAAAACATCAAGCGATTAGAACAACCTAATAGCGAAAAATTACAACTTACACCTGAAATTTCAGAAATACGAATGACAGTGTGTGGAAAAATTGAATCAAAAGACAAAAAATTCTCGAATTATGTAGTGTTATATTCTTTATATGGTTTTATGAGTTCTATTGAAAATCGTTTAATTGAATCTACTGAAAAAGAAAATAAACGTATTACAAACTATACTACACATTTAGTAGAAAATAGTTTAGATGAATCTTTTAACTTAAGTGAATTATACATTACAATGGAAGGAAAATTATACAATAGCACAGTAAAAAAAGTTTCTAGTGGATATAAAATTAGCTATAATAACTTAATAAGTATAGATGATATGTACTCACAAAAATAAAAAAAGCAAAAAAAGTTGACAAACAAGTGTGTTTTGATGTATAATAAATAAGCATGGTTTTTAATTGGAGGTGCTCATATGAAAAGAACATACCAACCTAACAAACGTAAACATAGTAAAACTCATGGTTTCCGTGCTCGTATGGCTACTGTAGGCGGAAGAAAAGTATTAGCGCGTAGACGTTCAAAAGGTAGAGCTGTTTTATCAGCATAGAAAAAAACAAATATAAAACTTGGACCATTTCAGTCAATATGTTTGAAATGGTCCATTATTTTTTAACTAGAGGTGAATATGAAAAAAGAAAATCGCTTAAAGAAAAACCTTGAAATTGCCTCAATTGTAAACAAAAGAAAAAGAGTAGTAAATAATAATTATATAATCTACTACCAAAAAAGCGAAACGGGAAAATTAAGAATAGCTGTTTCTGTATCTAAAAAATATGGCCATGCTTTTGAAAGAAATAAAGCTAAGAGAAGAGTTCGCAATATAATGAGAGAATATGTGGGCACAATTAAAAACTATGATTTAGTAATCGTTGTTAAAAATGTTGCCAAAGAAAAAGAATATAATGAATTAAAAAAAGAAATTCAATTCTTAATTAAGATAATTTTGAACAAGGAAGATGGAGGTAAGAATGAAAAATAAAAAAATAGTTAGATTATTTTTGTGCTTTGTAGTGGCTTCTTTATTACTGGTTTTAAGTAGCTGTAGTTCTTGTGGAGCATCACAGGCAAGTACAAAATTTCAATCTTCGGGATTGGATAATAGCCAACTAATCGGTTGGATCAACGATAATCAAGAATTAAAAGTTGAAAATCCAAGTTTTGAGATTGATGAAAATCTTAGTGATACTGAAAAGGTAGATAAAATTAATGCTTTAATAGAAGAAATAGCGATGCCTATTACTATTGAACAAGAAGAAAAAATTGTAACTGCTAAAAAGTATTATGATTTATTAGCTGAAGAAAGTAAAGAAAATGTTGTAAACGTTGAAAAATTAAATAATAGTTTAAATGAATTATCACCTTTACAAAATTCGAGAAATTTTCAAAAGCAAAAAGAACTTTCAAAAGAGTTTATTGCAAACTTTGTATATGAAACAGCTTTAAACAATTTACCAAACAAAAGAAAGTACCAAAAAGAAATTATTGAAGAATGTTTAATTCCACAATATCAAAGTTATATAGATAATACTACAACTATGAATAAAGTTGATGATTCATCAGAAAGTAGTTGGAGTGCTGCCACAAACTTTAAAGCAAATTGTACAAACACATTTAACCGTGAAAAAATTAATATTTTAAATGCAGTTGAAACAGCTAATGGTAATGAATATAGTACTTATGAAATAGTATGTGCATATGTTTTTAAAATGGATGAAATATTAACAACTCAAGATAACGCACCAATTAAATTTCACGCAGAATCTGTTGGTGATTTCTTTGGTCATTTGTTTAATAATTTATTGATATTCCCTATTGCATGGTTAATTGTAAATATTTCAAATTTATTTGGCGGAATATATTTTATTGGTTTATTGATTGTAACAATATTAGTTAGAACAATCGCATGGCCTATTTATGCTAAAACAAATGATATGTCTTTAAAAATGCAACTAATGCAACCTGAGTTAAATGAAATTCAAAAGAAATATGCAAATAGACAAGACGAAAGATCTAAGCAAATGATGCAAATGGAAACAGCACAACTTTACAAAAAATATAAAGTTGGGATTGGTGGATGTTTAATGCCTTTATTACAATTTCCTATATTTATGGCAATTTATCGTGCTGTTAATAGAATTCCTTATACTGTTCAATATGCAAATACATCATACACAAATAACTGGGCAAACGAGCTTAATCCAAAAATTTTTGGTATAAATCTATTAGAAGATCGTACTGCAGGAACTGGACAATTAATTGGAATAATTATATTAATGATTATTGTAGTTGGAACACAATTCTTAAGTCAATGGTTATCACAAAGAAGACAAAAAAGAAATCAAGATAAAGCTCAAGAAGATATTCCAGAATATCGTAGAAAAGCATATAATCAAGAAAAAAATAGCACTGCTTCTTCAATGAAATTCATGATGTATGGAATGATGCTAATGATGGGATTATTTGTATTTACAAGTAAAGCTGGTTTAGGTGTATATTGGTGTATAGGTAACTTATACTCAATGTTACAAATGGAAATTAATAGCTTAACAAGTAAAAAACGTATGGAACGAATTAAAAAGAATTTATAAAAGGAAGATATTAATATGAAAGAGAAAATGTATATAGGCAAAAGCTTAGAAGAAATTGAAGAGCTTGCTGTTAAAGAATTAGGCGTAGCCAAAGAAGATTTGTACTTTGATGTTATCAGTGAAAATGCACAAACAAGAGATGAAGTACAAGTACAAGTAATGGTAGACGCTAATCCTGTAAAAAAAGGAAAAGACTTCTTAGAAAATTTCTTGCGCGAAGGTAATATTGATGGTTATGTAGAAAGAAAAATGCGTGATAACATTGTTGAATACGCAATAACTACAGCTGATGCTAATGGTGCTTTGATAGGTCATAATTCACAAACTTTAGCTGCATTACAATATGTAACATCATTAATAGTAAATCAATATTTTGATCGTGAAACTGAAAGCGGGTTAATTGTAAAAGTTGATATTGGTGATTATCGTAAAAATCGCGATGAAAAATTAGAAAGAATGGCAGTAAGAATTGCAAGAGAAGTTGCAAAAACAAAAATACCAGTAAATCTAAGATATATGAACGCATACGAAAGAAAAGTAATTCATACCAAACTTTCAACTTGGAAGGATGTAACTACTCATTCTGAAGGTATTGAGCCTAGAAGATACTTAGTAATTGAGCCTAAAAATAAATCAGAATAAAAAAACAAAAGGTACTTGAAATAAATCAAGTACCTTTTGTTTTAAAAAGAAACGAGAATTGAATAAAAATTAAGGATTCTCTTTGCAACAGGTAGGAGTTCTACTACAAAGAGCAATTAAAGTTTACTATAAAAAGATAACAAAATAAAACATATTGCTTTTGAAAAGGTTTACACATTTTTATTTTCAAAAATGTGTACAAAAAAGTCATATTTTGTTATAATATATACAAATAGGAAGTGATATTATGAAATTATTTGACGATACAATAATTGGTATTTCTACCGCATTATCAAAAGGTGCAATTTCTATTATTAGGCTAAGTGGCGATGACGCAATTAAAATAGTTAACAAAGTATTTAAAGGAATTGATTTGTCAAAAGTAGAACCCAATACAATTAATTATGGTCATATTGTAGATTTTGATAGTTGTCAGATAATTGATGAAGTACTAGTATCTATTTTTAAAGCTCCTAAATCTTATACTAAAGAAGATGTCGTAGAAATTAATTGCCATGGTGGTTTATTTGTCACTAATAAAATATATGAACAACTAGTCCTATTAGGGGCAAGACCTTCTGAACCAGGGGAGTTTACTAAAAGAGCTTTTTTATCGGGTAGAATTGATTTGACTAAAGCAGAGGCTGTTATGGATGTGATCAATGCTGAAAATAACGCAGCTTTAAAAATAGCAAATTCTGCTTTGAATGGCAAAATAAGTACATTTGTTGATCAAAAAAGGCAAGAACTTTTAGACATAATAGCAACAATATCAGTAAACATTGACTATCCAGAGTATGATGATGTCGAACAATTAACCAATGAAGATATCTTACCTAAATTAAAAACAATAAAATTAGAACTTGAAGATGTATTAAATAATGCTAAAAGTGCAAAACTATTAAAAAATGGAATAAATACAGTAATTGTAGGAAAACCTAATGTTGGCAAAAGTAGTTTATTAAACACATTAATTGGAGAAAATAAAGCTATAGTAACTAATATTCCAGGAACTACTCGTGATATTGTTGAAGCAAGTATTAATTTAGGCCAAGTAACTTTAAATTTAATAGATACTGCAGGAATAAGAATTACTGAAGATGTTGTTGAAAAAATAGGTGTTGAAAAATCAAAAGAACAAATAAATAAAGCAGATATAATATTATGTGTATTAGATGGCAGCGAACCAATAAACGAACAAGATAAAGAAATATTAAATGAAATTAAAAATAAATGTCATTTGACGATTATAAATAAAATAGATTTAGAACAAAAAATAAATTTAGGAGAAGTAGATGATAATGTATTGTTTATTAGTACTAAGAATAACAATACAATAAAAGAATTAGAAAATAAAATATTAGAAACTTTAAATTTAAATAATCTATTTAATAAAGACATAACATATATAAGTAATGCAAGACAGTTAGAAAAAATAAATTTTGCAATTAAAGCATTAGATGAGGCTCTTACAACGATTGAAAATGAAGCAACAATAGATTTTGTTGATATCGACATCAGAAAAGCTTGGCTATATCTAGGAGAAATTGTAGGTCAAACTAGTACAGATAATTTATTAGATGAACTTTTTTCAAAGTTTTGCTTGGGAAAATAAATTATATATTTGACAAAAATAAATAAATATACTATAATCATAGTATAATAAAGACGTTGAAAAAGAGAAGTAGATGTATTATTTCTTAGAAAAGTGACTTAACGATAGTGAAAAGTTAAGAAGAAATCTATATTGAATAACACTTTTAGTCAGTGAAAGAAAGAAAAATTAATTTTTTTAGTAGAATCACTCGTTTTCCTTGCGTTAAAAGGTGTAAGATGCAAAGAGTCATTTCTTTGAATTAAGGTGGTACCGCGGAAAAATTTCGTCCTTAGAGCAATCTAAGGACTTTTTATTTTATTGGAGGACAAAATGAAAAGAACTAGAGTAAAACAATTATTTTTAAATAAAGAAAGTTTTGAAAAACAAGAAATTACTATTTGTGGTTGGGTTAGAACTAATCGTTCACAAGCGCAATTTGGTTTTTTAAACGTAAATGATGGATCATTTTTTGATAGTTTACAAGTGGTTTATGATAATAAACTAGTAAACTTTGAAGAAGTATCTAAATACCGTGTAGGTTCTTCTGTCGAAGTTACTGGAATTGTCGTTTTAACGCCAGAAATGAAGCAACCATTAGAACTTCACGCAAAAAGTGTAAAGTTATTAGGGGACTGCCCTGAAACTTATCCTATTCAGCCAAAAAGACACACAAGAGAATTTTTGAGAGAAGTTGCTCATTTAAGACCAAGAACAAATTTATTCTCAGCTGTATTTAGAATTAGAAGTGTTGCGGCGTACGCTGTTCATACATATTTTCAAGAACGTGGTTATGTTTATGTAAATACACCACTAATTACTTGTGCTGATTGCGAAGGCTCAGATCAAATGTTTAAAATAACTACATTAAATATGAATGAACTACCTCTTAATGAAAATGGGAAAGTGGATTATTCAAAAGATTTATTTGGAAAACAAGCATTTATAACAGGTTCAGGTCAATTGCAAGGGGAAACTTTTGCAATGGCGTTTGCGGATATATATACTTTTGGTCCAACTTTTAGAACAGAAAACTCAAATACTAAAACTCATGCAAATGAATTCTGGATGATAGAACCAGAAATGGCTTTCTGCGATTTAGAAGGTTTAATGGATATAGAAGAAGAAATGTTGAAATTTGTTGTAAAATATGTATTAGAACATTGCTCTGAGGAAATAAATTTCTGTGATCAATTTGTTGAAAAAGGTTTAAAACAAAAAATTACTTCATTATTAAGTAGTGAGTTCAAGCGTATCACTCACCATGACGTAATAACTATTTTAAAAGAAGCAAAAGTAAAGTGGGAATTTGAACCTGAATATGGTGAAGATATTGCTAAAGAACACGAAAAATACATTACAGAATATTTTAATGGACCGGTTTTCATTACTGATTGGCCAAAAGATATAAAAGCATATTATATGAAATTAAACCCAGACGGAAAAACTGTTGCGGCAGTCGATTTAGTTGTACCGCAAGCTGGTGAATTAATGGGTGGTTCTCAACGTGAAGAAAATTTAGACAAATTAATTGAAAGAATGGATCAACTTGGAGTTGATAAAGAAGGTATTGATTGGTATCTTGACACTAGAAGATATGGTGGATGTGTTCATTCTGGATTTGGTATGGGATTTGAAAGATTGATAATGTATCTAACTGGAGTAGAAAATATAAGAGACGTTATTCCTTATCCTAGAACTCCTAAAAATTGTGAATATTAAAATAAAAAACAAGTAGACTTTTGTATAGGTCTACTTGTTTTTTATAACTATTTTGTTTTTTGTTTTTTCTTCCTGCTTTTATTTGTAGCTTCAGATGGTTGTATTAAATCTATTGACCAAATCCAACCTAAAACACCAGTTAATGCTCCTGTAATAACAAAAGTGATAGCGCAAGATAAAATAATTTTCTTTTTTATGAATGAATTGTAATCGGAATTATATATATTTGCACCGCTACCTTCTTTGACATTTGTGAAGTTTTTAAAGTTATCAGCGTTTGCAATTTTACCATCAACTTTGTCAGGTGTAAATTCACCCTCTAATAAAACAATTCCGTCGCCCCAATATTTAGCTTTATCATCTTGATATCCTGAAAAAGCATCATAATAATATAATACGAATGAAAAACCTTCTTCTAAATTTTCTGCAGCATAAGAAGAGATAGAGCCATTAAGTTTATCACTGTTTTTTAAACTAATGTATTTAATTTTTGATTTATCATCAGCAAGTCTTTTGCCAAGTGCATCGTTATCAACGTTATCGTATAATACGTAGTCTGCTAATGATTTAGGATTATCTGTATTCTTAGTTGAACTACTAGTATATGAGTATTTCCATTCACTACTCAAATCGCCTAAATCAAATTCATTCATTGTGTCTTTTCCGCCTTCAATTGATTCAGTTAATTTTCGTAAATTATTTTTAGCTTCATCATCTGTTCCTGGTACAAAAGATATATAGATATGTTTAAATACTTCGTCGATGTCATAATCATAAGGCTTTTCGGATATATTAACAGTAGTATAATCTAAATATTCAGTTTTAGCACGGTATTTTTCACTAATGATTTCAAATAAAGTGTATTCCTTTATGTTTGATAAAAAGAAATTATAAGTAATTTTGTCATATTTTACATCAGAAGATTCATCTACATAATGTGTTAAATATAATTCCAAATCAAACATGTCTGCTAAATGTAAGATACCATCTTTATAATATGAACCAATAAACATTGAAGAAGTAGAAGTTGATGGTGTATCTGTTAATAAAGTTTTTTCTTTATGATTCATATTTTTGTCAAAGTCGCCTGGATCATAAAAAGTAAGTTTACCTGGGTGTTTAATATAATCGTTATAGTCCCATTTTACTGCATGTTCTATTTTGTCCTGATTTGACATAGATGAATCTAAAGCAAAAAATTCATCTAAAAAATCTGTTTTGTATTTATCATAACCATAATAATTATAACATCCAATACCAACTGTTACGCCAACAGTAATTAGTGCACAAATTAAAATGGTTAAAATTAATTTAGTTTTTTTACCATTATTTGGTTTCATAATTACCTCCAATTATTTATATTATACCAAAAAGTATACAAATTATCAACCGAATAACCTAACCTACTGTGATAGAAAACTGAAAGTTTTGATACAAATTAATACATTTTATACATAAACATTTGACAAAATACATAAAAATTCATATAATATATGTAAGGAGGTAAAAAAAGATGAAAATACAGTGGTTTGAACAAGAAGTAAATAGTAGCGCGGTGACTATTTATGATAATAATGTAACATTAAGTAAACAAGCATCGAATTACTTAAGCGACGCTTATGGCATTCAAGTTGGCTTTGATGTTGAAAATCAAACTTTGATATTAAAAAAAGTTACCAAAGACGATGTTAATAAACAATATGTTAATCCTAATCAATTATATACATTAACTATTAAACAAAGTTTTGGGAGAATTAATAGTAAAAAATTAATTTTAGAATTACAAAAATATGTTAATTTAGATTTTACTCATCAAAAATCATACAAATATAATGCTAGATACAATAATGGTCAAAAAATGTTAATAGTTGATATAAAGGAGGCAATAAACAATGCTTAGTTTTTTAAATTTAACGTCTACAGAAATAGTTATGATAGTTCTATGGGCGATAGTTACAATTTTTGCAATTATAATTGAATTTGAAACAATTAATTTAGTCTCAATTTGGTTCGCAGCAGGGGGTATAGTTGGTATTATTACTGCGGCAACTCATCAACCTATTTGGTTACAAATATTACTTTTTGTAATTGTTACTGCAGTATTTGTAGGTTTAACAAGACCATTTGTAAAGAAAATGAGCGATAATCAAACAATATATACCAATGCAGATAGATTAATAGGTCTAACTGGCGTGGTTACAAAAGAGATTAAACCAGGCGAAAAAGGCGAAGTGAAAATTGAATATCAAACTTGGCAAGCAATTTCAAGAGAAAATCAAACATTTAATTGCGGAACTCAAGTTGTTGTTTCAGAAATTATTGGAAACAAATTGTTAGTGCAACAAATTAAAGAAATAGATATAAATTAAGGAGGTAAATATGATTAATTTTCTAGCAAATTCAAATTGTGCAACAAGCAGTTTTGTAGCAATCATTATTGCTGTTATTTTAGGTATCTTATTGATTTTAATCGTTAGAGGTATAAAAATAGTACCTCAAACTCAAGCTTTCATAATTGAAAGACTTGGTAAATATTATAAAACATGGGGAACGGGTGTTCATTTCTTGTGGCCATTCATAGATAGAGTAGCTACAGATCCTAATGCAAGTTATTCAAGTGGAAAACTTACAAGTCCAAGAGTAATTGGAAAGGTTAATTTAAAAGAACAAGTTATTGATTTTGATCCACAACCTGTTATTACTAAAGATAATGTTACAATGCAAATAGATGCAGTAATATATTATCAAATAACAGATCCAAAATCTTATGTATATGGTGTTACTAACCCATTAAAAGCTTTAGATACATTGAATACAACTACATTAAGAAATATAATTGGTTCACTAGATTTAGACCAATCGTTAACAAGTAGAAATGTAATTAATGAACAAATGCGTGAAATCTTAGATGAAGCAACTGACCCTTGGGGAATAAAAGTATTTAGAGTAGAAGTAAAAAATATTATGCCTCCTCATGATATTCGTGAAGCAATGGAAAAACAAATGCGTGCAGAACGCGAAAGACGTGAAGTAATATTACTTGCAGAAGGTGAAAAGAAAGCAGCTATTCTAAAAGCAGAAGGTATTAAAGAATCAGAAATTTTAAAAGCTGAAGCAGAAAAAGAAGCAGCTATTTTAAGAGCGGAGGCAAAAAAAGAATCTACTATAAAAGAAGCAGAAGGTGAAGCTGAAGCTATAGTAAAGATTAATGAAGCTACTGCAAAAGGTTTAGAAATGGTTAAAAACGTTAATGTAGATAAAGGAGTCTTAACATTAAAAGCATATGAATCACTTGAAAAAGTTGCTAATGGCCAAGCCACAAAGATAATAATTCCATCTGAAATTCAAGGTTTAGCAGGTTTAGCAATGAGTGCTTCAGAAATAGTAAAAGAAAAATAGTATATATACTAAAGAAGGAGTTAGTGCTCCTTCTTTTCTTTGTATGAAGTATCTGATAATATATTATGTCGAAAAAAATACAGTAAAAACGACATAAAAATTTTTTTGATAAATGGTTTGCGTATTTTTGTAAAATATGATATAATATATTAGAGTGTGAAAGAAGAAAATTGGAGGTAAAAATATATGGCGTATGTAGCATTATATAGAACCTATAGGCCTAAAAACTTTGGAGAAGTAATTGGCCAAAAGCATATAATTAAAACCTTAAAAAACGCAGTAGCAGAAAATAAAACCTCACACGCATATATATTTAGCGGTTTACGAGGAATTGGAAAAACAACAATTGCAAGAATTTTAGCAAGAGCAGTCAATTGTGAAAATCCTATCGATGGTGAACCATGTAACCAATGCAAAAATTGTCTTGCAATATTAAACGATGAAACAACAGATATCGTAGAACTTGACGCTGCAAGTAACAATGGAGTAGATGAAATGCGTGAAATTCTTGAAAAAGTAAATTTCTTACCCAGTGTACTTAGAAAAAAAGTATATATAATAGATGAAGCACATATGCTTAGTACTGCAGCGTTTAATGCACTATTAAAAACTTTAGAGGAACCACCACTACATGTAATGTTTATTTTAGCAACAACAGAACCTCATAAAATTCCTCAAACTATTCTTTCAAGATGCCAAAGATTTGACTTTAAACAATTGTCAGTTGAAGAAATATCAAAAGAAATTAATCTTATTTGTGAAAAAGAAAATATAAAAATAGAAAATGATGCTGTTGTGGCAATAGCTGAAAGTGCCGAAGGTGGAATGCGAGATGCCTTAAGTATTTTAGATCAAGCAAGTGTATATTCTAATGATGCTATTACCGTTGAAGATGTTGATTGTGTTACAGGTAGAATTTCTAATTATAAATTAATTGATTTAGTGAAAAATCTAAAAGAAAAAAATGCCGCAGAAGCAATAAAAATTGTAGGCGATTTAATTAATAGTGGTAAAGAAGTAAGTAGAATTGTAAGTGGAACTATTCAATTCTGCCGAGATATCTTATTATATAAAAATGATATTGATACAAAAAATTCAAAAAATATATATAAAAGTGATAGCTTTAAAGAATTAGTTAATGAATTAAGTGAATCAGAATTGTTTTATTATATCGATGTTTTAGTTGACATTCAAAATAAAATTAGATTTACTAACTCTCAAAAAATATATTTCGAAGTAGGACTTTTAAAAATTGTTAATTCTGCAGAAGAAGATATTGATATTTTAGGTAGAATTCATAAATTAGAAACAACCGCAATCGAAAAAAATGGTCTTTCAACATATGTACCAAATGGCGAAATTGAAAATAGATTAAACAATATAGATAACAAAATTAGAAAAGTAACATCTGATTTAGAAAAAGCTGATTTAGACAACTTTAAAGAAAAAATAGAATCTAAAATGGAAATGATTGAAGATGTTGCATCTAAAGGCGCTACAATCGATACAGATATAAGTCAAAAATTTGACAGTATAGAAGATAAAATCCGTTTGTTAAGTATTGATACGAAAGGTGCTCATGCTGATGAAATAAAAGCTCTTTCTGAAAAACTATTAGAATTAGAAAATAAAATAACTAGTCAACCAATAAATAATGAAACATTAAATGGTGAAAAAACTCAAGAAAATAAAGCTGAATTAGAAGAAATCAAAAAGAAAATAGCAGACCTAGAAGATTTCGTTTTATCTAGCGGCACATCGCAAAAAAATGAAAATAGTGACGAAGAAATAAAAAATAGGATTTTAGAAATAGAAAAGCGCTTAAATGATGTAACAGTAAATGATATTAAAAGTAATAATACACCGAGCGAAAATATATTAGAATTATCAAAATATTTTGAATTAAGACTACAATCAATTGAAGATTTTTCTGAAAAATTGGCTCATGAAATATCAAATTTAGCATTAAAATTTAAAGAAACATATATTACTAATGAGGAATTTAATAAAGAAATAGCTGAATTAAAAGAAAATTACGCGGTTTTAGTACAAACAATTCACAATGTTAAAGAACAAAATGTTACAAGTGATTCAATTCAAGATGTATTAGTTCTTAAAGAAAAAGTAGAATTATTAGTACAACAAATAGAAAATGTAAAAGAAAAAACATTTAACTTCGATAGTGCTCTAGCTGAATTAAAAGAAAACAAACAGTCCGTAGCCGCTTTAGAGTCAATTCAAAACAAGGACTTAAATGAATTGAAAAACGAATTTGTTGTTATAAGAGGGCAAATAGAAGATTTAACTACAAAAATGGCTACCAAAGAAGTAGTAGTTGATATGCCTAAAGAACCAATTGCTACAAATCCTGAACCAAAAATTATTGAAACTAATAAAACTAAAACAGTAAAAACAGTTAAAAATGTGTATGATATTCGTATAGTAGAAAGAATATTACAAGATTCTTGGGGAATAGAATGTCGAGAAGAAAAAATTAGATTAATTAATAGTTGGAAAAAGCTGGAAGATAAAGTGGGATATGTATTAGCGCCAGTTGCTAAAATACTTCATGATGGTAAACTTGCCGCAAACGGTAAAACTGATTTACTAATAGTTTATCCAAGCGCAACAATTTGTAATCATCTAATGGAACCAAAAAATTATAATGATGCTAAACAAGTAATAAGAATAACTTTTGGTAAAGATTATGAGTTCCTAGCGTTGCCAGAAAATACATGGCAAGAAAAAAGGGCTGAATATATAGGACAACATAGTATTGGTATTAAGCAACCAAGACTAACACCTATTAATAACCCTGAATTAAATGTTGTAATCCCAAATTATGAGGATACTGAACAAAAGCAAAAACGTCCACTTCAACAAGCAAAAGCGTTTTTTGGTGGTGACGTAGTAGAAGAGGAGGAAGAATAAAATGAATTCTAATATGATTAAACGTGTCCAACAAATGCAACGAGATATGAAAAAAGCAGAAGAAGAAATTGCAAATACAGAGTTTACAATAACTTGTGGGCCTGTAACTGTGACAGTTATGGGGAATTATACAATTAAATCAATCTCTTTTGAAGAAGGGTTTATGCCTTCGGATAAAGAAGATTTAGAAATGCTTTCAGATATGATCGTTGCCGCAACTCATCAAGCACAAGAAGAAATAGTGAAATTTACAGAAGAAAAAATGCAAAAATATCAAGCATTGCTTGGTGGATTTGGTTTTTAAAAAATTTCTATAATATAAGGAAGAGAAATGAGCGAGATAAAGTTTTTAGAAAAACTTACTAATCACCTTGAAAAACTTCCTGGTGTTGGTAAAAAAACAGCTCAAAGATATGCGTATTATATTGCAGATAAAATGTCAAAAGAAGATGTTGAAAACTTTGCTAAAGATTTAATTGAAACAAAAGAATCCGTTAGACATTGTGAACAATGTGGACTTTTAAATGACAAAGATGTTTGTGATATATGTGCAAGCAACTATCGTGACAAAACACAAATTATGATTGTTAAAGATACAAAGGATGTTCTAGCGATTGAAAAAACTAATCAATATAATGGTTTATACCATGTTCTAAATGGTTTGATTTCGCCGCTTGATGGAATTGGTCCTGATGAACTAAATATCGAAAGTCTCGAAAAAAGAATTAACAATAATGAAGTAAAAGAAATAATAATTGCAACAAGTTTTACCCCGAGCGGAGAAACAACAGCACTTTATCTAGAACGAATTCTTGCGAAAGACAGTCTTAAGATATCGCGTATTGGATATGGCCTTCCTGCAGGGGGAGATATTGAATACGTTGATGAACTGACTTTAAAAAGAGCGCTTGATTCTAGAAGCGATCATTTTAAATAGAGGTATTTATGAAAATAATAAATATAAATATGCTTGGTTTTATCATTGATTGGATGAATGAAACTGGAGAAAAAATAGCAGATATAATATTAAAACCATTCATGAGTTTACCTGGTTTCATAAAGATGTTAGTTACTTTCGGCTTTGCAATTTTAATAGTGATTGGTGCCATTTGTGTTGCACGTAAAGCATTAAAGACAGTTGTGGGGATAGCGTGCTTATTTGTAATCGTATTAATTGTATGGTTAATAATAAGCAGATAGGAAATAATCATAAAGCAAAAAACCTATTTTTTGATGGGTTTTTTTCTTTTTTCGATAAAATATTCTAAAAAAAACTTTTTATTATATATTTAATTTGCAAAAAAAAGCAAAACGTGATACAATAAGTATGGTGAATAAAGTTAACTTAGTTGAACTTTCAACGAGAAATCAACGAGAAATCAACGAGAAAATTAGGAGGATAATTTTTATGGATATTCGCTTAGTAAATTTGACAAAAATTTTTGCCGATAAAAATTCTGAAGTCCGTGCTGTTGACAATTTAGATATTACAATACCTTCAGGAAAATTAATCGGTTTACTTGGTCCATCAGGATGTGGTAAATCAACAACATTGTATATGATTGCTGGTTTGTTAGAACCTAGTTCGGGCCAAATTTTTTTTGGCGAAGATGATGTAACTGCATTATCAGCTGAAAAAAGAGGAATTGGACTAGTTTTCCAAAACTATGCCTTATATCCTCATATGACTGTTCGTCAAAATATCATGTTCCCACTTCAAAACATGAAATTACCAAAAGCAGAAATACTTGCAAGAACAGTAAAATACTCACGTTTGGTTGGTATTGAAGAGTTACTTGATAGAAAACCTAAACAATTATCTGGTGGTCAACAACAACGTGTTGCTATCGCAAGAGCACTAGTTAAAGAACCAAAGGTATTATTACTAGATGAACCTTTATCAAATTTGGATGCTAGATTACGTTTGCAAACACGTGAAGAAATAAAGAGAATTCAACGTGAAACAGGCATAACAACAGTATTCGTTACTCATGACCAAGAAGAAGCAATGAGTATTTCTGATGAAATTGTTGTTATGAAACTAGGTGTTGAACAACAAAGAGGAAATCCTCAATACGTTTACGATCAACCTATAAACCAATTCGTAGCAAAATTCTTAGGTACTCCACCTATTAACATTTTCAAAGGAAAAGTTGAAAAAGGTGGCCTTTACATTGGTGATGAGAGAATTGGTAATAGCGAATTAGACGACCAAGAAGTAACAATCGGTATTAGACCTGAAGGATTTGAAGTAAATCCAGAAGCTAACTTACATATTGTTGTAAAACATGTTGAGTACATCGGTCGAGACAAATCAATTGTTGCTACAAATCCTAATTCTGAAAAAGATACATTCCGTATCATTATTGAAGCAAGCGTTGATGTAAAAGAAGGCGAAACAATTGCAGTTTCAGTAAAACCTAATAAATGTTTCGTATTTGATAAATTAACAGAAAAGAGAATACAATAGTATGGTAGAAGGAAAGAAGAGTATTAATTTCATAAGAGGAATTTTATACCTATTACCAGCGATCATTCTAATGGGAATATTTACTTTCTATCCGCTGTTTAATACGTTTATAATTTCTTTCAAAGAAAGTTACAACTATATGGTTGGTAGTTATAAAAAAATCGGTTTTGGCAACTATGCGAAATTATTCCAACCAGGAAATTCATTTTTCAAATTTTTAATTAACACTATGGTAATGACTTTCGTTTCCGTTCCAATTTCAATCACATTATCAATATTGATTGCGGTAGCATTAAACTCTATTAAGTCATTACAAAAATTCTTCCAAACAATTTTCTTTTTACCATATGTAACAAATACAATTGCAATAGGTATGGTATTCTCAATTATGTTTGAAAGTAGACAAGGTTTAGTTAACTCGATTATCGAATCACTTGGTGGAAGTTCAGTAAACTGGCTAGGAGGAAACCCTAATGCAATTTTATTAGGAACAGATGTATTTAAAGACACATTCTTTGGTGCACAATGGTTTACATCTTTAATAGTTTTGCTAGTTTATATCGTATGGAATTCCCTACCATTTAAAATTTTAATTTTATTAAGCGCACTTCAAAGTATTGATAAACAATATTATCAAGCTGCTCAAATAGATGGTACATCAAAATTTAGAATTTTTTCTAAGATAACAGTACCACTATTATCACCTCAAATATTCTATTTATTAATCACATCATTTATTGGTGCGTTCAAAGAATATACATCAGTAGTTGCTATTTTTGGTGCTAGTGCACAATCAATCGGTCAAGAAAATAATATGGCTACAGTAGTTTGGTACATTTATTCTTACATTAAAGGTAGCAATGCAACAAGCCCTGGAGCAATGGGTTATGCTGCAGCGGGTGCGGTTATATTATTTATAATTATAATGATTTTTACTGGTATTCAAAATCTTATCAGTAAAAAGAAAGTTCATTTCTAGAGGTGAAAATATGCTAGTATTATTATTGTGTATAATCGCTTTTGTTATTGTAACTGTCTTACAAAAACGAAACAATCACATCTTAGAAAGATGCAAAAACGGTAAAACATTTACTGAAACAGTTGAAGAATCATTGCGTCGTGAAAAAACATTAAAAATAATTAGATATGTTATTTGTTATACTTTTTTGGGATTATTAGCTATATTTATGTTAGTTCCATTCTATTGGATGATTAATACTTCATTAAAAACTGCTGAAGAAATAGATTTTCCTAAACCTACATGGTTTCCCAAAAAAATAGCATGGGAAAACTACTATTACATTTTTAGCGAAAAATATCAAAAAAGAGTTTCTGGTACAGTAAGATTCTACTTGTGGAGAAATATGTATAATACATTAATTATTGGTGTTATATCAACAATCGGAACTGTAATAACAACAGTTATGGCAGCTTTTGCTTTCTCAAGAATTAAGTTCCCAGGACGTGAAGTAATCTTTACTTTATTCCTAGCTACAATGATGATTCCTGGTGAAATGATGGTTATAACAAACTATATTACAGTTACTAAAACCGCTAAAAACGTTGCTAAAACATTATTCGGGATTAAAAATTTCACAGGTGTAGACTCATATTGGGCTTTAATCGTTCCATTCTTAATTAGTGTTTATTACATTTATTTATTAAGACAAAATTTCAAACAAATTCCTGATGAATTATATTATGCGGCAAAAGTAGATGGAACTAGTGATTTTAAATATTTAATTAAAATTATGATTCCAATTGCAATGCCAACAATTATAACAATTACAATTTTGAAACTAATGGGTTCATGGAATGCTTACGTATGGCCAGAAATGATAACACGTAAACAGGAAATGAAATTGATAAGTAATGGTCTTAGAACTTCATTTAATGATAGTTCAGGACGTACTAACCAAGGCTATCAAATGGCCGCAGCGTTTGCTGTTACTATGCCACTTCTTATAGCTTTCATATTCTTAAGAAAGTATTTGATGAGAGGTGTATCGCGTAGTGGTATTAAGGGCTAAAACAAACATTTATTGTTTTAGATATATAAGAAAAAAATAAAAGGAGAAAAAAGAAAATGAAAAAAATTAGTAAAATTTTTGCTATGGCACTAATTGCATTAACTGTTTTTTGCTTAGCTAGTTGCGGAGGCACTGGTGGTGGTAAAACAGAAGGTGGTGTTATCGAAATCAATTACTGGCATGGTAATGGTGCTGCTTTAGAAACAGCTTTAGAAAAAATTAAAGCTAATTTCGAAGCTAAATATGAAGGTAAATATAAAGTTAATTTAGTTAAATATGGAGGATATGATAATTTAAGAGATACTCTTGCTGCAGCTATTTCATCTGGTGATACTCCTACAGCTGCTCAAACTTATCCTGACCATGTTGCATTATACTTATATGGTGAAGCTTTACAATCTTTAGACAAATATATTAATAATCCTGAATATGGTATGTCAAAAGAAGAACAAGCACAATTCATCGAAGGCTTCTGGAATGAAGGAACAATTTATGATGCTGCTGGTACTCGTTATGCATTACCATTCAACAAATCAACAGAAGTTATGTTCTATAATAAGACAATCTTTGATAAATACGGATGGTCAGTTCCTCAAACTTGGGATGAAGTATTAGTAATTTGCGAAAAATATAAACAAACAGAAGAATACAAAACTGCTGAAGAAAAAAACAAAGGTGTTGCTTACGTATTAGGTTATGACTCTCGTCCAAACTTATTCATTACATTAACTCAACAATGGGGTGCTGAATATACTTCATTTAATGAAAAAGGTGAAGGTCAATTCAATGCATTTGGTGCAGTTGAAAAAGATACTAAACTTTCTCAAGAAGCATTAGGATGGTTCGCTAAACAAAATAAAGCAAAGAATTTTGCTACACCTATCGATTTTGGTGCTGGTCAAGATGGTTATTGCTCTACAGCATTCTTAAATGGTCAATGTATAATGACAATTGGTTCAAGTGCTGGTGCTAGTCACAACAATGGTGAAAATGCAACTATTGACAAATTCGTTACTGGTGTTGCTTCAATTCCTCAACACGATTTAAATAATAAACAAGTTATCCAACAAGGTACAAATATTTCATTATTCAAATGTGAAGATGAAGAAGAAGAATTAGGCGGTTGGTTATGGTTAAAGTATATGGTAAGCTATGAATCTGCGTTATTATGGGCTACTGAAACTGACTACTTCGCAATCAGAAAAGACGTTATGGAATCTCAAGAATATCAAGATATCTTAAATGGTATTAAACGTGATCAAAACGGAAATGAAATCGCTCGTCTTGAACCTACAGTAGGAGCTAAAGCAAAATCAGTTGGTGCACAACAAAGTGATGCATATTACACTAACGTCGCATTCCCTGGATCATCAAAAGCTCGTGATAAAGCTGAAACAATCGTTGAAAGAATTCTTTATGCTTCTCCTGCAGTAAGTGTAGAAGTTGCTTATAAAGAAGCATATGATTCTATTCTTAACAACTAATTTATTTGGAGAAAATAAAAATGAAAAACATGCTTAAAAAACTAAGCGTATTGTTGTTCTGCATAGTTTGCGTTTTTGCAATCGTTGGTTGTGACACAACTGGTGGTAATAAAAACGAAAACACAAAATATACAAGTGATACATATCCTTGGCCTACAACACAAACTGATTCTTTAAAATTGACAAAGGATTATGCTGGTAAAGATTTTATAACTGATGGTATAGGTGAAGTAAGTAACGTAGTTCGTTATGTTGATGGCGATACAACAGTATTTAAATTAGCAAATGGTAAAGAAGTAACTATTCGTTATAATGGTGTTAACACTCCAGAATCTACATATCGTATTGAACCTTGGGGTTATGCGGCATCAAGATATAACAAAAAACTTTTCGCTGACGCTCTAGCAAAAGGTGCAAAAATCGTATTAGAAGCTGAACCTAATAGTGATAGAGTAGATACTACAGGTACAAGATATTTAGCATGGATTTGGTTAGTATTCCCTAATGGTGATTCTAGATTAGTTAACTTAGAACTTGCTGAATTAGGTTATGGTCTAGTTAAAAATGCATCTGGCACACAATATGAAAAGAATTTCAATGATGCTATGTATGATATTTCTAAATATAAATTGCGTGTATATGGTGAAAAAGATCCTGGCTTTGATTATTCTAACGAAGCAAAAGAAATGACAATCAAAGAAATCAGAGAAACGTATGGTACAGAAGAAGCTGTAAATGAAAATACAGGAGTTAATGGCGATTCAAGTTTCGTTTCTCCTCTAATCAAAGTTACAGGCGTTGTTGCTAAAAAGAGCGGTAGCGCAAATGCTTATATTCAACAATATGATGCTGAAGATGATCAATACTATGGCATTTATGTTTACGGTGGCTATAATTCAATTACTAATTTAATTGAAGGATGCAGCGTACAAATTACTGGTAAAATTGGATATTATTATGGTTCATTACAAATCACAGACATTAATTCAGATTCTCAAATTTCAATTCTTTCTCCAGTAGATAAGAACCAAATTGTTACTCGTGAAGAAAAAATATCAAACATTGATGATATTTATGCTTATTCAAAAATTGGTTCATTAGTTACATTACATAACTTAACAGTATATGATTATAATGATTCTCAAAATAATAGCGCAACAACATTAAAATGTCATTATATTGATGAAAATGGAAATCAAAAACAATTCAATGTAAGAATTGCTAAAGAAATCGCATTATATGATCCTATAACTAAAAAACAAATTAGTTCAGGTGAATATTTTGTTGGTAAAACGTTCGAAACAATTACTGGTATGCTTGCATATTACAACGGTGCTGATAAAACACCATATAGTAATGGTCATATGCAACTTGCATTATCTAGCATGGATGATGTAATATTTAAATAAAAATGGTTTAAACTTTCAAAGAAAGATTAAATAAATCAAATACTTTTAAAAATAATTAGGAGGCTAAAAAGTATGAAGATTACCACTTTTGGTAAAAAATTAATTGCTTTTCTTGCTGTATTTGCTTTATTATTAGGTTTAACTGGTTGTTTAGATGAAAATGATGATAAAACAGTAACACTTAAAGAAGCACAAGAAAACGTAGATGCTGTATTAAGCAAAATTATATTCGATCCTACAACAAGAGAAAACGTAACAAGTTCTTTCCCACTTGCTTCTAAAAACTCAGGTTACAAAGACGTTGTTATTGAATGGTCTAGTAGCGAAGAAGATATTATTGCTATTGAAAAAAATGAAGAAAAAGGCGAATTAACTGCAAAAGTTACAAGACCTTCAACAACAGATTCTCGTATTCCTGAAGGAAAAGATTATGTTGTAGTAACTCTTACAGTAGTTGCTTACCAAGATGCAGGTACACAACGTGCAACTGGTAAAAAAACTATTGAATTTAGAGTAATTGCAGTAGATTCACAAGAAGCTACAATCGCTAATATCAAAAAAGCTGTTCTTGCAAGTATGCAAGAAAGAGGCGTTGCATTAAGTTCAAACGATAAAGATGCAAAAGTTTATTATGAAACTTATGCACGTATACTAATGCATGTTCCTGGTAAATCAATGATAGTTTCTGATGGTACTCAATCAATCGTTGTATTTGGTACATTTGATGAAACAAAATATCCTGTTAATGCATTAGTAAAAGTAAAAGGCGATGTTTATTCATATTATGGAAATATTGAATTTGGATCAAATATAGAAGTTGAAATTTTACCTGAAACTGATTCACATGCAAATATTAAAGTTTGTGAATATGTAGATGCAGAAATTGAAGCATATACTAAAGCATTATCTGCTGGTGTTAACAATGATGAAGAAAAGAAAATTGTTGACATTGAAAAATTATTAAATTTCTCAGGTGCAACATATAGAGTATATGCAAAAGTTGTTAAGGCTGAAGCTGCCCCTGGTGATGTTTATGCATTAGAAGACCCAACTACTGGAACAAGAGTATCAATCTATAAGTATACTACAAATGGTGAAGCTCAAACTGCTATTATGGAAAAATTTGTTGGTAAATATGTAAACATTAACGTTGTTACATTTGACAGATATTCTACAAATAATTGCTATCGTGTTGTTTGGGATGGTTCTGAACCTACAGAAGCTGGTGCTCCTGAATTAACAGATCAACAAAAAGCTGAAATTATTTTATCAAATATAAAAGTAAATGCAGCCGTAGTTGAAGACTTTGAATTACCTACAATCGAAAATGTAGTTTGGTCATTAAAGGCAGAAAGTGCTGCAGCAAAACTTGAAGGAAATAAAGTAACAGTTACTCGTGGAGTAGAAGATGTAGAAGTAGTTTTCGTAGCAACAGCAACAGTTGGTACAGCTACAGAAACAAAAGAATTCACAGTAGTGGTTAAGAAGAGTGATGTTAATCCTTCTGGAAAATCATGGCAAGTTGTAACCGAATTACAAACAGGTGTAGCATATAAGTTAGGTTTATTCCAAGCAGGAATAACAAAGAACCTATATTTCAAAGGCGCAATGAGCGGATATTATTTTGCAACAGTTGAAGAAGCAGAAGCAGGTGTGGATGTATTCCTTGAAAAAGTAGAGGAAGGATATCGTATGTACTTCTTACTAGATGGCGTAAAACAATACATCGAAGTAATAATTAGTGGAACACATATTAATGTAGTATTCACACCAACTCCAACAACATATTTTGTATATAATGAAGAATATAATACAATGACAATTACATTAACAGATTCAAGAGTTTGCTACTTAGGAACATATGGAACATTTAACACAATTAGTGCAAGTACAATTGATAGGATTACAAGTAGTACTTCATATGTATCTCATTTATATGAATATAAAGAAGCAGCTCCTTCTAAAGTAATTGTTGATGAAAATTCTAGTAAGAATGCAAGTGTAACTGAAATTACACCTGAATCTGGTTTTGATGGTACAACTTTTACATTTAAAGTTACTGTAGAAGAAGGGTATGAACTAGTTGCTGTAAAAGTAAATGGTGCAGTAGTAACAGCTGAAAATGGTGTTTATACAAGCAAAATTTCTGGCAATACAAAAATTTTAGTTGAAACCAAAAAGGCTGGTGAAAAACAAGAAACTGTTGTAGCAACAACAACATTCTCTGCTGATAATAATAGCAGGCCTATTAGTAGCTATACAGATACTTGGAAAGTAACTTGTGATGGACTTGTATGGTCAGTAGAAAACTTCAACAACAATAAAAATGGTTGGGATTTCGTAAGAGCAGGAAGCAAAAAATTTGCTTCAGTTGCTGCATTATCTACAGATGCTGCAATGGCAGATGCTATTACTAAAGTTGTGGTTACACTTAATAAAGCAGATGCAAGCAAGGTTAATTCATTCAAATTAATCGTTGCTAGCGATGCAGATTTCACTAATGTAGTAGAAGAAGTTGAATTAACTATAGCTGCTGGTGAAAACACATTTGCATTAACAAATCCAACTGCTAATTGTTATTACAAATTAGTTATTGATTGCAAACAAGGCACAGGAAACGGATTTGTTGAATTAGCAAAAGTTCAATATTTCGCAGTAAAATAAATAACTAAAGAAGGACTATGGGTTTTCCATAGCCCTTTTTCTTTGCTATATTTTTTTTGATATGTTATAATACCATATTAGGAGATTGGTTTATGTTTTTAGAAATATATAATAAAATAAAAGAATATGATGCAATTATTATTCATCGCCATAATAGACCAGATGGTGATGCGTTAGGTTCACAAATAGGGCTAAAAAACGCCATTTTAGCGACTTTTCCTACTAAGTGTGTAAAAGTAGTAGGGGATATGATAGAACGCTATAGCTGGATGGGGAAAATGGATAACGTAGACGATGAACTATATGAAAACGCATTGGTTATTGTTTGTGATAGTGGATCTGAAAAATTAATTAGCGATGAACGATATAAGAATGGCAAATTTTTAATTAAAATAGATCATCATATTCCTCAAGGTGAATACGGAGACTTAGCATATGTTGATACTACTAGAGAATCATGTGCTGGAATTATTGCGGAAATGATAATAAATACGCCATTAGTTTTAAATAAAGATAGCGCTTGGTGCCTTTTTACCGGAATTGTTACTGATAGCGGAAGATTTAGATATTCGCAAACAAATGGCAAGACATTAGAAGTCGCATCAAAACTAATTGATTGTGGAATTGATACAGAGTATATATATAGCAATTTATACACCGAGAAATTAGAAAACGTAAAACTTAGAGCAAAGCTTATTACTAAGTTTAAAACCACTAAAGAAGGAGTTGCATATTTAGTTAATACCAAAAATGACGTTGAAAATTATAAATTACCGATATTTGACATATCTAGAGGTATGGTAAATATAATGGCTGGTATTGAAGGAATATATATATGGGCCAATTTTACAGAAGATACAAATGGTGATGTATATGTCGAACTAAGATCAAATGGTGCCAACATAAACCAAGTCGCAACAAAATTTGGTGGTGGTGGTCACCTTCAAGCAAGTGGATGTACTATTAATAGTTTAGATGACGTTAAAGTTGTTGTTAAAGAATTAAGTAAAGTAGCAAAGGAATATATAAATAATGATAGAGTTTGAAATATTAGAAAAGATAAAACAATATAATAGGATAATTATTCATAGACATATTAGACCAGATGGTGATTGCATTGGTTCACAAAGCGGTCTAAAACTAGCAATAAAGCTAAATTATCCCGAAAAGGAAGTTTACGCAGTTGGTGATATAATTCCTGAATATTGTACACCATATGGCATATTAGATAATGTAGAAGATGATATGTATAAAGATGCTTTAGTGATAGTTGTAGATACCGCAACGGATTCTAGAATATGTGATCAAAGATACAAAACAGGTGCTTATATTATAAAAATCGATCATCATGATGATTCTAGTGAATATGGCAATATAAATTATGTTTTACCAGAAATCCCTGCCTGTGCCGCAATAATTACAAAATTGTTGAATATGTGGAATTTCGAAATAAATGATAAAATTGCTTCTTCATTATTTTTCGGAATTGTTACGGATACAGGTCGTTTTAGATATCGTGGTATAAACGAAGAAATATTTATTCAAGCTGGTAAACTGTTATCACATGGTATTGATACTGAATCACTATATACTAATCTATATTTAAAAGAAGATTTAATTTATAAATTACAAGGATATGTGTATTTAAATTTTAAACGTACTGAAAATGGCGTTGCATATATACACTTTACTGAAAAACTAATTAAAAAGTTTAATGTAACAAAAGAAGATGCTGCCAATTTAGTTAACTGTTTAGATAGTATCAAAGGGTCCTTAATTTGGGTTGTTTTTGTTGATCAAATGTTAGAACCAGATCCAAATTGTACTAATAAACTTGAAAGACCGGAAAATGAAATAAGAGTAAGACTTAGATCAAGATTTGTTGAAGTAAATGATGTAGCTAAAAATTATCGTGGTGGTGGACATTTAACTGCCGCAGGTGCAACAATTTATTCTACTAAAGAAAAGAATAAATTATTAAAAGAACTTGATGAAAAATTAAAGAATTATAAAGAAAATAATCCAGGAGTTCTATAAATGAAAATACTAATTACAAATGACGATGGTATTAACGCAAAAGGTATAAATATTTTAAGTAATTGTATTAAAGAGTGTTTTAAACAAAATGATGTTACAATAAAAGTTGTTGCGCCAAGCACAGAAATGAGCGCTGTTTCTCAAAAATTATCACTAAGAGAAGGACTAACAATTGAAAAACGTCAAGATATTGTTGATGGCATAGAATCATATGCGGTTGAAGGAACTCCTTGTGACTGTGTAAAAGTAGCATATAATCATTTAAATTATATACCCGATATTGTTTTTTCAGGAATAAATAATGGATATAATGTAGGGAATGACATTCTATATTCCGGAACATTGGCAGCTGCTTTTGAAGCGAGATTATATGGTTGTAAAGCTGTAGCTTTTTCTTGCAAATACAACAGTGAAATAAAAAAAGATAATATCATACAAACATTAGAATACATATATGAAAATAAATTAGTAGAAGAATTAAGTATTTTGAATATAAATATTCCTGAGGAAGTAACTGGTTTTAAAATAACCAAACAAGGCGAGTTACCATTCCAATCTACATATGTTAAAAAACAAGATGGCAAATATTATCTTGAGGGAATTATGGTAGAAAAAAGAAATAATGATGAAACTACCGATGTATTTGCAATTAATGATAAAAAAGTATCAATTACTTATCTTACAACAGATAGAACTGATTATATACTTTATAATAAACACTTAAATAAAGCATAATATCGTAACCTATTTAATAAAATAAAATGGGTGAGGAAAAGTGAAGTTTTTAAATTTTATTAAATGGATGTTAAAATCATTTATAATAGGGTGCGCAACACTTTTTCTTTTTAACATTTTAGGAGCATTTATTAATCTAAATATCCCAGTTAATATATATACTTTATCAATAATTGGAACATTAAGATTACCAGGGCTGGTTATGATACTAATTTATTTATTATTAATAAAATAGGTGAAGCAATGAAAAAGCAAATTCAGATTCATTTCTCACTTGGGCAAATAAACGGATCATCAACATTGTTTAATGTTGATGGTTTTGTTGAAGAACATGTGCATTTTAAAAGAATTATTTTCGTTGAACCAAGTGACGATAATGCTAAAACAGTAATAGATATATATGATGATAATAGAGTAATTATAAACAGGTTTGGAAAAATACACACAAAAATGGTTTATATTCTAAATGAAGAAACTCTAGCAACCTTAAAAACAGATTTCGGCTATGAAGTCTCAATGAGTAATTATACACATGAATTACGGATAGAAAGTAATTTGCTTGCTATAACATATCAAACCTTATCTGACAAAGAACAAGGTGGTCATCACAAATTATTGATAACATGGAAAAAATAGCATAGTTATATAACTTGCAAAAAAGAAAAAAGTGTAGTATAATAAGAAACAATGAATTCCATTGGAGGGTATATGGGCATAAAAGAGAAAGATAAATCATTATTAGAAGTTGCAATAGAACTTCTAGAAGTAAAGAAAAAGCCTCAAAAAATGTTAACAATCGTTAAAGAAGTAATGGAACTAAAAGGAATAAAATCTTCCGCAGTTAAAGAATTAGCTCCACAATTTATTCTTGATTTTATGCAATCAGGTTATTTTGTATATTGTGGCGATGATACATGGGACTTAAAAGACCGTCAACCTACTTCTGTTTTAGACAAAGAAGGTGGAGATTATGAAGATATCTACGAAGATGATGAAGATGTTAAGAACAACGAATTGAAAGATGAAATTTTTGATGAGGAAAGTTCCAAAAACATCATTCGTGATAACAACGATGATACTGATGATGACGAAGATGATGAAGATGAAAACGAAGATGAAGATGAAGATGATGATCTAGCAAAAGCATTTGAAACATTTGATGAAGAATTTGGCGGTGGCATGGTTGTTGTTGACGATGAAGATTCTGATGAGGATGAAAACAAATAAGAAAGTTATAATTAACTTTCTTTTTATTTTTATGTTATAATATTTAAAAAGGTGTTAGTATGACAAAAGAACAAGTTAAAAAAATTTTAGAACAAAATGATATCATCGTAAAAAAGCAATATGGGCAAAACTTTTTACTTGATGATAATATTTTAAAAAATATTGTAAAAAGTGCAGAGTTAAAAAAAGATACTAATGTCATTGAAATTGGGCCTGGGTTAGGATTCTTAACAAACTATTTGCAACAAGCAACAACAAATGTATTATGTTATGAGATTGATGAACAAATGGTAGAACATTTGAATGAACTTAATTACAATATTAGTATAATAAATGATGATTTTCTAAAACGTAATTTAAATAAAGATTTCAAAAATATCTTTGACAATTCAAATAATATTACTTTAGTAGCTAATTTGCCGTATTATATCACTACACCTATACTATTAAAAGTTTTAGAAGAAACAACAAGAATCGATAAAATGATTGTAATGATGCAAACTGAAGTAGCAAAAAGACTATGTGGTAAACCATCGACAAAAGATTATAATGCATTAAGCGTTTTAATCCAGTATTTTACCAATCCACGGATAATATTTAATGTAAGTCCAAAGTCGTTTTTTCCAGAGCCTAATGTTGAAAGTAGTGTAGTTATGATTGAAAAAAAAGAAGAACCATTGTTGGAAGTAGAAAATTTAGATTTCTTTTTGAAATTTAATCGAAATATTTTCGCACAACGTCGAAAAACTTTATATAACAATATTCAAAAAGCATATAATTATGACAAAGGATTAATAAAGAAAATTATCAAAGAAAATAACTTAGACGAAAGTGTTCGCTCTGAGGAATTAGATGTTAGCCAAATAGTAAAACTTGCTAACGATTTTTACATTAACGGTTAACAAATGAGGCAAAAAACCATATAATAATATGGGTGAAATACAGTGGAGTTTAAAAAAGGAGACTTTGTTAAATTATTAAACGAAAAAGAAATATATATAATAGATGATATAAAAGATAATGAGGTATGCATAAAAGGTTATACACATAGAATTATTAAACTTGTTAATGTAGAAGATATAAAGCTTGCGGAAAAAGAAGACATTGAAAAAGAGAATCTATATACAAATGAGGTAAAAGAAAAATTAATTAGAAATCAATCGCAAAGAAGTAAACAAGTTGTTTTATATGGAAGAATATTGCACGTTGATGGAGATAAAGATTTCTTAGAGAGTTGTCTTTCTTTATATAAAGAGATGCACATACCTGCTGATGGTATATATATAAATGAACCAGATGTTAAAAATAAAATTGAAAACATATTATTAAAAACCACACCAGACATCATTGTAATAACAGGTCATGATGTATATAATGGTAAAGGCGTAAAAGACTTAAATAATTATGAAAACTCTAAACATTTTATTGATGCAGTGAGAATAATAAGAAAACACTTCGGACCAGATTCAACTGTTATCATTGTTGGAGCTTGTGGCTCACACTTTGAGGCACTTATAGCATCAGGCGCTAATTTTTCTTCATCGCCAAAAAGAATAAATATACATACATATGATCCGGCTATAATTGCTATAAAAGTAGCAACAACTTCTTGTAATAGAGTGGTAGACTTTAATCAAATATTAGAGTATATTGAAAATAAACGTGCCGCATTTGGCGGTGTAGAAACTAAAGGAAAAATGAAAGTATTATTGTAGGTAATTATATGAACTTAAAAGCTTTCGCAAAAGCCAATTTAATATTAAAAGTAATAGGTGAAGAAAATAAATACCACCTATTACAAATGTTAAATGTAAGAATAAATGTTTTTGATGAAATAGCAATAAACGTAAATAAAAAAAAGACAGATGTTTTGAAATATGAAAACACTAATTTAGATCCAAATAAAGATGATTTAATTATAAGGGCCTTAAATTTATTTCGAAAATCTTTTGACATAGATGAGTACTATGATATCGTTGTAAAAAAAGAAATACCAATAGGAGCAGGCCTTGGTGGAGGAAGTTGCGATGTTGGAACAATATTGAGATATGTTGCAAGCTTGCATAATGTTGATATATATAATGAAAGGTTTATTAACGAAGTAAAGTTATTAGGTGCAGATATACCATATGCTTTATATTTAAAACCTTGCAAAGTTTCTGGAATAGGTGAAATAATTGAACCAGTAGATATTAAATATGAAAAAGAGTTTATATGTATATATCCTAACGTAATGACATCTACTAAAATGATTTTTGAAAATTGCAATAATATATCAAAACCCTTAAACTTAGATATTGTTATAAACAATATAAATAAAGGAAATCTAGAAGTTTTAGAAAATGATTTACAAGATATAACGATGTCATTATATAAAGAAATTAGTCATTTAATAAAAGATCTATCTATTAATAATATAGTATTAATGAGTGGTAGCGGATCTAGTATTTTAGTTTTCGCAAAAGATGTTGATTATGAATATGAAAAATGTAAAGAAAAATATCCAAATTACTGGATTAAAAAAGTAAAAATAATTGAGGAGTAGAAAATGGAAGACAATAAAGATTTAAGTACTATTCAAGAAAATTCTGAAAGTAAAGAAAACAGCATTCAAATAACAGAAACACTAACTGCGGAAGATCTAAAAAAAGTTAATATCTTATTATTAAGTACTAAAAGAAATATAATTACATTGATAGTTGGAATAATTGCAATTGTATATGGTGCAATAAATTTATTAGTTAACAAAGATAAATCTAGTATGGCATATGATATTATTCTTATAACACTTGGTGTTTTGGGCATTTTGTTTTATGCTTTTTTTGCAAAAAAATTAGTAATTAAAAAAATAGAAAGCACAGAATTTAAAGATTTAGAACCATTAGTAATATCGTTGAATGAACAAGGTATTATATATCGTTTCATATCTGAACCAAATGATACTCTTCCGTACGAATGGGATTTAATAAAAAAAGCCGAAGTTACCGAAGAATACATAATAATTAAGACAGTTAGTAAACAAGTTTTTTTCATTATAAAAATATCAGAAATTAATGATGATCGTTTCATTCCATTTTTAGAAGAAAAACTTGGTAACAATATAGTAAAAAAGAGTCAGCGCTAAGAAACGCTGACTTTTATATGTAAAAGATATAAATATCTTTGTACTATATTATATGTAGTACCTGGTAAAATAATACTAAAATATAAATAAATTATTTAATTACTTTACGAAAACGTTTTCATATGGTACAATTGTATTATAAAAAGAAACAAGAGGTGGCATATATGCAAATTACAGACATAAGAATTAAGAAAGTAGAAACGGGGAATCGATTAAAAGCCATTGCTTCTGTAACAATAGATGATTGTTTTGCGATTCATGAATTAAGGGTTATTGAAGGAAAGGAAGGGTTATTCGTTGCTATGCCAAGCAGACAAACTACAGATGGAGTTTTTAGAGATATTGTACATCCTATTGATCAACCAACACGTAAAATGTTTGAAGAGGCGATAATATCAAAATATAAAGAAGAATGCTAAAAATAGCATTTTTCTTTTTTATTAAAAACGTTTTCCAAAAAAATGCTAACCGTTATATGTGCAAAAAATAAATAAATGTGTTATACTATAAAAAAGAATTTTATAAGGAGAGTAAATGCTATGCAACAAATAGCTAAAGAAATTCGAAAGCTTACAGTTGAATGTATCGCATCGTTAGGCCAAGGCCATATAGGTGGAAGTCTTTCTATTGTAGATGTACTTACTGTTTTGTATTTCAAACAAATGAATGTTGATGTTAACAACCCTAAAATGGAAGGTAGAGATCGCTTAGTTGTGTCAAAAGGACATGCAGGACCTGCCGTTTATGCAACGTTATGCCGTAAAGGCTATATTTCTCACGATGAATTGCTTACATTAAATAAATTTGGCACAAATTTACCAAGCCATTGTGATATGAATAAGACACCAGGAGTAGACATGACAACAGGTTCGTTAGGACAAGGAATTTCTTGTGCTGTAGGTATGGCACTTGCTTCAAAAATGTCAAATGATAATGCAACTATTTATTGTATTATTGGCGACGGTGAATCTCAAGAGGGTCAAATTTGGGAAGCTAGTATGTATGCTAGTCAAAAGAAACTAAATAATTTTATATTATTTTTAGATAATAATGGAATGCAAATAGATAACTATACAGACCAAATAAATTCTTTAATCAATCCTGCAAAAAAATGGGAAAGTTTTGGATTCTATGCACAAACTATTAATGGTAATGATATAAGTGAAATAGACGAAGCAATCGATAACGCTAAAAAACAAAAAGATAAACCTTCTATAATTGTACTTAATACTGTAAAAGGTAAAGGAGTGTCTTTCATTGAAAAATTAGGTGTTGCAAATCACTCAACTACTATTTCTAAAGAGCAATTAGAAGAAGCTCTTGAAGAATTAAAATAGGAGGAAAACATATGGAATTTAGACAAGCATTAGCAAAAGCTTTAGCTGAATTAATGAGAGAAGATAATAAAATATGCGTTTTAGATGCTGACTTATCAAAACCCAATGGTACTAGCTCGTTATATAAAGAATTTCCTGATAGATGTTTTGATGTAGGGATTGCGGAAGCAAATATGGTCGGAGTTGCTGTAGGACTTGCTGCATACGGCTATAAACCGATTGTTGTAACTTTTGCTCCTTTTGCAACAAGACGTGTTTGTGATCAAATTGCTGTATCAGTTGCGTATGCAAAACAAAATGTTAAAATTGTTGGTACTGACCCTGGAATAACTGCAGAATTAAATGGTGGAACTCATATGAGTTTTGAAGATATAGCAACACTAAGAAGTATTCCTACTATGACAATATATGATGCAGTAGATGATACTCAAGTATATCAAGCTATTAAGCAAATTATGAATACTGATGGTCCATGCTATATAAGAATGCCTAGAAAAGCTGCTCAACCAGTTTATGATGAAAATTATAAATTCGCTTTAAATAAAGCTGATGTTATAACTAAAGGTAATGATATCACAATCGTTGCTTCAGGAATTATGGTAGCAGAATCATTAAAAGCAGTTTTAAAATTAAAAGAAGAAGGCATATCTGCAGAACTTATTAGTGCTAATACAATAAAACCATTAGATGAAGAAACAATACTTAATTCTATTAAAAAGACTAATCATGTTGTTACTTGTGAAAATCACAATGTAATAGGCGGACTTTATTCTGCTGTTAGTGAAATGTTAATAGAAAAATATCCATTACATGTCGATAAAATTGCCGTTATGGATCAATTTGGGCAAGTAGGTAAATATAGCGAATTACTTAGCTACTATCATTTAACATCAAATGATATATATAATGTTGTAAAGAAAAATTTAAATAAATAAAGAAAAAGAGGAAAAACAACAATGGCAACTTTACATGGTAAAAAAATCAAACTTTTTTCATTAAACTCTAACTTAGAATTGGCACAAGAAATAGCTGATTATATTAATGTCCCACTATCTAAGTGCGAGATTAATCGTTTCTCCGATGGTGAAGTACAAGTTAATATAGAAGAAACTGTACGTGGACACATTGTATTTGTAATACAATCTACAAATGCACCAGTAAATGATAACTATATGGAATTGTTAATAATGATAGACGCTTTAAAACGTGCATCTGCTGAACAAATTAATATTATAATGCCATACTATGGTTACTCAAGACAAGATCGTAAAGCTGCACCAAGACAGCCTATATCAGCAAAATTAATGGCTGACTTATTACAAGTTGCCGGAGCATCAAGATTAATGTGTTTAGACTTGCACGCAGATCAAATTCAAGGCTTTTTCGATATTCCGATTGATAACTTCTTAGCATTACCAATTTTAGCTGATTACTTTGTAAAAGAAAAAATTGAGGATATCGTTGTTGTTGCTCCTGACCATGGTGGTACAACTCGTGCTAGAAAACTTGCAATGGTTTTAGATGCACCAATGGCAATTATAGATAAACGTCGCCCTAGACCTAATGTTGCCGAGGTTATGAATGTTATAGGTGAAGTTGAAGGCAAAAACTGTATCATAATTGATGATATGATTGATACAGCAGGAACCGTTTCTGTTGTTGTTAAAACTTTAAAAGAACGTGGCGCAAAAACAGTACGTGTTTGTTGCACTCATGCATTACTTTCTGGTGCTGCAGTTGAAAGATTAAATAATGCTCCACTTGAACAACTTGTTGTAACAAATACTGCTAAATTGACAGAAGATAAAAAACATATAAAAGGATTAGTTGTGTTATCCGTTGCAACATTACTAGGTAGAGGTATCTTAAACATTATTGACGACAAACCAGTAAGTGATTTATTTGTATATAACAAAAAATAAAAAGAGGTATACGTATGAATCAAAATGGATATAATAGCCAAGAAGAACAAATCATAGATGTTCCTTATTATACAAGAGGTTTGTCTGACGGAAATAATTTAAGAATTTCAAGAAGAATCATACGTGCGCAAAATGTAATAAATTATAGAAGAAAGATAAGCGAAATATTTGTAAATGAAAAAACATTTAGAACAGATAGATTAAATCAAGTAATTAACGACGCAGTAAAATTATTAAAATAAATAGTATAAAAAGAGGATATGGATGATTTAAATATCCTCTTTTTTGTGCAATAAAAATAAAAAAGTGTATATGTGTAGACAAGAAATGTAAAATTTGGTATACTCTATATGCTTTCTTAAGAGAGATAATTTAAAAAGTCTTGAAAAAAGAAAGAAAAAATATAAATATCAAATTCTTGACAAAAGGAATAAAATTTGGTATAATATAAAAGATGCGTTAAGCGACGCAAGAAAAAAATTGATCTTTGAAAACTAAACATAACAGGTGGAGCAAGGATAAAACTTATATGAGAGTTTGATCCTGGCTCAGGATTAACGCTGGCGGCATGCCTAATACATGCAAGTCGAACGAGAGGAAGGAAAGCTTGC
>ENA-OOXC01000031-OOXC01000031.1-human-gut-metagenome-genome-assembly--contig:-NODE-31-length-133759-cov-7.460151_pt1 | contig 133759 bp, 128 predicted proteins | sample MGYA00241578_ERZ501325 | MGnify/ENA primary metagenome ERZ501325 (study PRJEB25962, sample SAMEA2042737) | human gut metagenome | biome: human gut; feature: human-associated habitat; material: faeces...
ATGAATTATCAATGTATATATCAAAAAAATATACAGATGATCCATTAAGTTTTGATAAATCAAGTGTTAATTTATCAGGGGATACTATGGTAACAGAGTTACCTGGTACAAAGAAATATAAAGATAAAGTATCAGTAGTTGAAGGTAATTTAGTATTAAATAACAAAAAAGTAAATTTAGATGAGAAAAAATGGTTTAATGAGGTAATAGGGAATACATCAAACGTAAAAGAAGAATGGCAAGATACAATATCTGAAGTAAAATATGGGGTGCCAATTCCTAAAGGATTTACGTATAAAGAGGGAACAAAAGATACCGGACTTGTAATACAAGATGGAAACAAAAATGAATTTGTATGGGTGCCTGCAACAGAGAGTTCATATGCAAAAGATACAAGTTTTCCTTCTTTGAACAATGTTAAACCAACAGGTGATGATACTTTACCAAATGGTATAACAGATGAAACAGCAGATGTAGTAAAATATGGAGGATTTTATATAGGAAGATATGAAGCAGGAATACCAGAAGGAGATACATCAACAAGTAATAAAACAGGAATTCCAGTAAGTAAACCAAGGGTAACAGTTTGGACAGATATAAATTATACAAATTCAAAAGCAAGTGCAGAAGGTATGATAAGTACTGATTATGTACAAACAGGATTAATTACAGGGAAAGCGTGGGATACCACATGTCATTGGATAGAAGGTAATTTAAGTAGTATAAATGCATCAGCAAGTTTAACAGATAGCAGATATTATGGAAATCATGGAAATTCATTAGCTCCAGCTAATGAAAATAGTGGAACAAAAAGAACAGCAGGATTTAATGAAAATTGGAAAGTAAAAAATATTTATGATCTAGCAGGAAATGTATGGGAATGGACGAGTGAGGCTTACAGTTCTGGTTTCATTGCTCGTGGCGGTAGTTACTTTGCTGACGGTAGTGGCTGTCCTGTTTCACATCGTATCTACAATAATGCATCCAACGCTGATGACGTTGTAGGCTTCCGCTCTAGGCTTTATATTAAGTAGCACAGACCACTGTCTGGTGTACTAGATATTTTATATATACAAAAATGGAGTTTGTATATACTATGAATTTTAGAGATAAGTAATTATAAGAAATTGTGTAAATATAGAACAGGTATAAGGTTAGGGAGAAGACACATATTTGCTTTGCAAATATGTGAGCCGTAAAGGCTATGTAAAAAAAGCGAAGCATTTTTTGTATAGTCTTTGTGGTGTTCTTCCACTAACCGCCTGGTTAACTCTCCCTAAAGGCCCGGTTAGTAATTTTTTACTAATCGATATTTGAAGGGAGGGTTTCTTTTTTTGAAACTATTAGAAGAATTTAATAAAGTAAAAGCTGAAAATAAAAAATGTATTGCTTTTGTAAAATCAGGTGCTTTCTATATTTCCTTAGGTATAGATGCATATATATTAAATCATATTTTAAAATTAAAACTAACAGATATGCCAAATACTAAAAGAGTTGGAATACCAATAAATAGTATAGAAAAATATATTGGCTTAAGGTATGAGGAAAAGTTGAACTTAATTTGTGATAAATTAAAAAAAGGAATATACAATTTTGGAGAATTTAGACTATAACAAGTTAAAAGCACAAAAATATTTTTTATTTATATCATAATATATACATAATAAACTTAAGTTTGTAGTTTTTTAAAACTTATAATAATTATTTCAAGGTGGCTTGTAACACTACATTGACTCACTTTTTATAATTTCTGAATTCTACCTAGTCTAAATAGTAACGAAAATTATAAAAAGGGAGACATTCTCTCTTTTTTTTGCTTGCAATTACATAAAAAATATAGTAAAATATATCATGTTTAGGAGATACAGTATGTTTATAAAAAATGATAATAGCTTTACATGTATAAATTGTAATAATGAAGTAAAAAAATTAGAATATACATCTCGTGACCATTGTAATCATTGTTTGTATTCACTTCATGTTGATATAACACCTGGAGATAGAAAAAATGAATGTAAAGGTGTACTTGTACCAATAAATGTAGAGTTAAATACAAAAAAGGGTGAAGTTATTGTGTATAAATGCAAAAAATGTGGGAGCATTGTAAAAAACATAGTAGCAAATGACGATAACAGAGATGAAATATATAAAATAATAAAAAAATATTCGATGGGAGTGTAATTGTTAATATGGAAGAAATAAAGAAAAAAATAGCTGAATGTATAACAAATTCATTAGATACTGATATAAGTGTAGATGAAATATATAATAAAATTGAAATTCCAAAAGATAAGAAAAATGGAGATTTTGCTTATCCATGTTTTAATCTTGCAAAAATAGTTAGAAATTCACCTGTAAATATTGCAAATAGTATAAAAGAAAACATAGAATTACCAGCTGAGATAAGTAAGGTTGAAGTTGTAAATGGCTATCTTAACTTTTATACTAACAGTTCTAATGTTGTAAGTGGTGTTTTAGATACAATATGTAAAGAAAAGGAAAAGTATGGATTTAAGAATATAGGAAATAATCAAAATGTTTGTATTGATTATTCTTCACCAAATATAGCAAAACCTTTTCATTTAGGTCATCTTAGAACAACTATAATTGGAAGAGCAATTAGTAATTTGTATAAAGAACTTGGATATAATAGTATAAGTATAAATTATCTTGGAGATTGGGGAAGACAGTTTGGACTTGTTATAGAAGGATATAAAAGATTTAAAGATGAATATGATATTTCAAAAGATCCACTTCATTCATTATCAGATATGTATGTAAGAGCGAATAACCTTGCAAAAGATGATGAAAAAGTAATGGATATGGCAAGGGAAAATTTTAAAAAATTAGAAGATGGAAATGAAGAGTATATAAAACTTTGGAAATATTTTAGAGAACTTTCTTTAAAAGAATATAATAAAACATATGAATTACTTGGATGTAAGTTCGATTCATATAATGGTGAAGCATATTATAATGATAAAATGCAAGAGGTAATTGATATTCTAGATAAAAAAGGAGTACTTGTTGAGAGTCAAGGTGCAAAGGTTGTAATGCTTGGAAAAGATGAACCTCCATGCATAATAGTAAAGTCAAATGGATCTACAATTTATGCAACACGTGATCTTGCTGCAATACTAGATAGATCAAGAACATATGATTATGTTAAATCAATATATGTAACTTCATATGAACAAATTCACCATTTTAAGCAATTATTTGAAGTAGCAAAATATATTGTAGACGAAAAATACACTAAAGAACTTGTACATGTTCCATATGGTATGGTAAGATTAAAAACAGGTAAGATGTCTACACGTGAAGGAACAGTTATTTATTTACAAGATTTAATAAATGATGCTATAAAAAAAGCATACAATGTGTTAGAAGAAAAAAATGCTAATCTTGAAAATAAAGATAAAGTTGCTAAACAAGTTGGGATAGGAGCCTTAGTATTTAATGATTTAAAAACAAACAAGATTAAGGATGTTGTTTTTGATCTAGATGAAATACTAAGATTTGATGGTGAAACAGGCCCATATGTACAATATACATATGTAAGAACAAAATCTATATTAAATAAGGCAAATTTTGATATTAGCAATATTGATTTAGAGAAAATTGATTATAATTTATTAAAATTTGAAGATGAAATTAGTTTAGTTAAAATATTAGACAAATTTTCTGATGTTATAAAAAGGGCAGCTGAGGAGTATGAGCCATCTATTCTTACAAGATATTTGATAGATGTTTCTTCACAATTTTCAAGGTTCTATAATAATAATCAGGTTATAGTTGATGATGAAAAAATAAGAATTGCAAGATGTACTTTGGTATATTGTACAGGAGTTGTAATAAAAAAAGGACTTTCTATTTTAGGAATAGAAACTCCTGATAAAATGTAATTATAACATAATAAAAACATGTGAAATTAAATAGTATATAGTTAAAATATTTAATATGATAATTAACGGTATACCTACAGTAAATTTTACATGTTTTGTTTTATGTCTAAATAGGTACATTCCGATATATATACCAATTCCACCTAGAATTAAAGCAATTAAAAAAAGTGTTTTTTCATTTACTCTATATTGGTTATTAATTGCTTTTACTTTATCATATTTCATTAAAAAAATTGCAAATAAATTTATTATAAAAAAGTATATTACAAGTCCTAGTATATACGTATTCATTTTTATCACCTTTAATAATATTACTATAATTTATAGAAAAAAGCAAATGTTTAATATATATAGCTTAAGACAGGTAAATAAGTTTACCTGTCTTAATGAATAAGTGACTTTGGAGTTTGATGCTTTAGTTTCCTAACGCCATCAGCTGCTCTTATATCGTATACGAAATAATATATAGCTATGTCATTTGGATCAACATTTTCAAACTTTTGAGTCATTTCTGAGAAAAATGAAAAATGATTTTCAATTTCTTTTTTATAGTCTATAATAGAGATTTTTCCTTTTAAAAAGTTTGACGATATTTTTTTAAAGTTTCTGTATCTACGTAATATTCTACTTCTTTTAACATATCCTACATATTTTGCAAGTTCATAATATGATGAAAGAAAGTCTGTATACTTACTTGATAACTCTCTATATATATCATCAGATTTAATTAAATTAAATAAGAATTTCTTAAAATTAATTAAATCGTTATGAGTCTCATTTAAATATTCAGCACCAAAATAGTTTATCAATTTTTGATTATATAACATTGTTGCTTCATAGAAAGATCTTACATAACAGTTGCTTGGATTCTTTGCAATTTCGTCGGAAATAGGTTTTATACAACATGCAACCCGTCCTCTTAAATAATCAAAGTTGTGAATTTCTCTATCAAATAATGTGTTGAATAAATTTTCATTCACACCATCACCTCCTTATTATAGTTGAGCTTTTATGTATAACTTTAATACTATTATATCATGAATGTCAAATTTTATTACTAATTTTAAGTAAAAAGACAAATTTCATTTAAAATTTTATATATATTTCTTGACAAAGAGTTTTAGGTAGTATATAATATATTAGTAACAAATTGAAAGAGAAGTAACATATTTACATATATGAATTGCTTTTTAAGGAGGGAATATAAAATGGCACAACCAAAAAGAAGATGGTCTAAAGAAAGAACTCATTTAAGACGTGCTAATTGGAAATTAGAGAATAAAAATTTATCAGTATGTTCTAATTGTGGAGAACCTGTTCTTTCACATAAAGCATGTCCTTCTTGTGGATATTACAACAAAAAACAAGCTGTTGAAATAAAAACTAAAGAAGAGAAAAAAGAAAATAACTAAAAAATTATAGCTCCACTTTGTGGAGTTTTTTTCTTGTATATAAAGGAGAAGTTTATGAATTTTGATATTAATGATCTGAATATAATATATGAAGATAATCATATTATTGTAGTAGTAAAACCTGTAGGTATTCCTGTGCAACAGGATAAATCAGGAGATATTGATATGCTTACTATTATAAAAAAATATATAAAGGAAAAATATAACAAACCAGGTGAAGTGTATTTAGGATTAGTACATAGATTAGATAGAATGGTAGGAGGAGTTATGGTGTTTGCCAAAACTTCAAAGGCAGCATCCAGGATATCTAACTATATTAGAGAGAAAAATTTTAAGAAAAGGTATTTAGCTATAGTAAATGGTAAAATTGAAAAAATAGATAAAAGTGTAACATTGCATAATTATCTTGTAAAAAATCAAAGATTAAATATGAGTAGAGTATGTGATAAGAACACTAAAGGTGCAAAAGAAGCTATACTTGAATATTCTGTTATAAGTAATTTTAAATTTAAAGGTAAAGATTATACTAAAGTTGATATAAATTTAAAAACAGGCAGACATCATCAAATAAGGGTTCAATTTGCAAATATTTTGCATCCATTATATGGAGATATTAAATATGGTAATAAAATAAATAAAGTTGGACAAAATTTAGCTTTATGGTCATATTATTTATCCTTTTTTCATCCAACTAAAGATGAGTATCTTGAATTTACATACTATCCAACACAACTAAAAAATCATGATAAAATATGGGAGGAATGTTAAAATATGGATTTTGATACTTTAAAAATTGAAATAAATGAACTTTCTAAAAGTATTGAAAAAATAAAAGAAGCTTTAGGGTATGAAAATAAACTTAAAGAAATAAAAAAATTAGAAGAAGAAACTTTACTTCCTGGATTTTGGGATAATAAAGAAAATTCTACAAAAGTTGTAACAAAAATGAAAAATATAAAAAATATTATCCAAAAAATAGATGAAATTGTAAGAGAACTTTCTGATGCTAAAGGATATTTTGAACTTGCTGAAGAATTAAATGATAATTTAAGTTTTAAGGAATCACAAAATTTAGTTAATAAGTTAAAAGAGAGTACAGAAAAATTAAATATTGAAACATTACTTTCAGGTGAATATGATTTTAATAATGCAATTATAACAATTCATCCAGGAGCTGGTGGAACTGAATCTCATGACTGGGCTCTTATGTTATATAGAATGTATACAAAATGGGCTTCAAAATCTAAATTCCAAATCGAAGTACTGGATATGCAAGAAGGTGAAGAAGCTGGTATAAAAAGTGTTTCGTTTCTTGTAAAGGGAGAAAATGCATATGGGTATTTAAAAAGTGAAAATGGGGTACATAGACTTGTTAGAATTTCACCATTTGATGCCAATAGTAGAAGACATACTTCATTTGCTGCTGTAGAAGTGATGCCTGAAATATCTGATGATATACAACTTGAAATTAGGCCGGAGGATATACAAATGGATGTATATAGAGCAAGTGGAGCAGGAGGCCAGCATGTTAATAAAACTTCCTCTGCTGTAAGACTTAAACATATTCCAAGTGGTATAGTAGTTACATGTCAAACGGAAAGGTCTCAGCTTCAAAATAGGGAAAATGCAATGAAAATGTTAAAGTCAAAGTTATACGCCAAACAAATGGAAGAACATAATAAAATGTTAAAAGAAATAAAAGGAGAAAGTGCTGATAATGCGTGGGGATCTCAAATAAGATCATATGTATTTTGCCCTTATACTCTTGTAAAAGATCATAGAACTGGTTATGAAGTCGGAAATGTTCAGGCAGTTATGGACGGTAAAATTGATGGCTTTATCTTTGAATATTTGAAATTTATAAAGAAAAGTGGTATAATAGGATAAATATATTTTTTTAGGAGTGAAAACTAATGAAACCTACTGTTAAAAATCTTGTGATTTCTGATTTTGATATGACGTTTTTTAACTTTAAAGAAGTGGACAATAAAATAATAGCAACAATTTTCGAAAAGCATCCGTTTATACTATTTATCGATAATCTTTTATGGTATGTAAACTCCCTTGGAATAATAGGTAATTCTATGGGAGGGCTTAAACTTCGGTTTATAGTATATTCTATTTTATCAGGTTTTAGAAACCATATTTCATACTCTGAAATTTTTACAAAGTATGAATCCATGTACAAAAATCTTGTATACAAAAAGTATAAAAGGAAAATATGGATAATTAAGGGATTGGAAAATAAAGGCTATACTTTTAGGATACTTACTAATAATAGATTTGCCGCGGAGCTTAACATGTATGATATAATTTATACTAAGAATAAGGGCAAATTTTTAAAAGAAACTAATCCAGAGTATTTGCTAGGTGATAATTATTGGGATGATTACAGGAATTGTCCTAAATGCACCAAATATATTAATGTTGGAAATGGAATTTTATCCAAACTTCACTTAAAAAATATAACTTGTATAAAAAACATGTATGAAATATTTAAAGTGTTGTAATGATAGATTCTTAATTTCTTTATCATTATATTATATAAAATGTACAAAGACAATATAATTTATTATGTAGGAGGATTTAATGTTTATACAAATTATTTTTTTAATTTTACTTATTTTTTTAAATGGAGTCTTTGCAGCATCAGAGATAGCATTTTTATCTGTTAATAAGACAAAACTTAAAATGGATATAAAGGCTGGAAATAAGAAAGCACAAAAGGTACAAAAACTGATTGATAATCCTAGTAGATTCCTTGCAACGATCCAAATAGGAATTACTCTTGCAGGATTTCTTGCAAGTGCTTCTGCGGCAGAAGCGTTTGTAAGCGAGATTGTTTCGGTTATTCCTGATATTGGAGTATCAACATCAGTATTAAGTACCATTTTCCTTATTATTGTTACTATCATACTTTCATATTTTACCTTGGTTTTTGGGGAACTTGTTCCAAAGCGACTTGCAATGAGATATCCAGAAAAGATAGCATATAGAATGGTTGGAATGATATCAGTTATTATGAAAATAACATATCCATTTGTATGGATACTTACAAATTCTACTAATTTGGTATCAAAAGTTCTTGGAATAAAAGGTGAAAATGAAGAAAATAAAATAACTGAAGAGGGAATAAGGCTTATGATTGCTGAAGGTAAAGATTCTGGTGCAATCGAACCACAAGAAGGGGAATATATTTTTAATATCTTCAATTTTAATGACACTGAAGTAAAAAGTGTTATGACTCCTGTTGGTAAAGTTGTTGCAATAGAAAAAAATATTTCTAATACTGAGCTTAGAAGGGTTATTAAAGATAATAAATACACCAGAATTCCAGTATATGATAATACAATAAATAACATTATTGGTATCTTAAATACTAAGGATATTATTTTATCATATGTTAAAGACCAAAGGTTTACATTAGATAAAATACTTCATAAAGCTTACTTTGTAAATGAATCTGATAAAATTGATGATATTTTCAGAAATATGCAAAAGGCAAGGGAAGCAATTAGTATTGTTATTGATGAAGGTGGAAATGTAACAGGTATTGTTACTATGGAAGATGCTTTAGAAGAAATTGTTGGAAATATTTTTGACGAGTACGATAAGGATTTTGAGTAAAATTACTTATAAATAAAGATAATGAACTTTAATCATTTTGATTAAAGTTCATTTTTATATACTAAAATTATATTACATTAAATTTTTCATATCATCTGGAGCGTTACAAGTAAGTGAAATATACTTATTACTTATTGGATGATAAAAGGAAATTTTATACGAATGCAGTGCTTGTCTTTCGATTAGTCTATTTATATCTTTTAACTCAAATTCTTCAGCATATAATGTATCTCCAAGTAAAACATGACCTATACTTGCCATATGAACTCTTATTTGATGAGTTCTACCAGTATGTAATATTACATTTAAAACAGAATAGTTTTTGCTATAATTATTTTCATAAAGAAAATACTCAGTTTTAGCATATTCACCATCTTTGTTTACTTCACGAAGTATAATAGAGTCATTTTTTCTTGAAATAGGTTTTTCAATTACACCATGCTTGTCGTTTACGATTCCATTTACAATGGCTATATATTCTTTCTTCAAATTAATTTTATCTTTTTTCCTTATAAATAGTTCTTGAATATATTCATTTTTGGCAAATATGCAAATACCAGAAGTGTTTTTATCAAGTCTTGTAACTATGTGTACACTATATATTTTTTTACTTTCTAAGTATGTAGCAACAGCATTAGATAGAGTTTTTTCATAATTTGCACATGATGGATGAATTGCCATACCAGCTTTTTTATTTATAATTAGTAAATATTCATCTTCATATAGTATATCAATGTCAAAGTCATATTTTTTATATCTATCTAAATATTTATTTTCTACATAATACATATTTTCTTTATCGTTATATATAACATAGTTCATGTGTTCAAAATCCACTATAATTTCATCATTTATATTTACTTTATAATTTACAAATTCTAAATTACCATTTACAAATATAGAATTTGTATATTTTAGTTTATTGAGTAGAATATTTGATATATATAATTTTTTCTTTAAAACTTCTTTTAAGGTTTTATTTGAATCATTATCTGATATAACGTATCTTAATTTCATTTAAAATTCACCTGTATAATTATTATATCATTTGAAGTCAACAGTAAGTTATGATATAATAAACATAGTGTAAAATAGAAAGGATTTTTAATGTGGAAATTAGAAAAAATGAGAGAATAGATGACCTTGGTATAAATGACCTTAAAATAATTCAAAATAAAGAATATTTTTGCTTTGGGACTGATAGTGTCCTGCTTGCTAATTTTGTAAAATCAGAAAATTCAAATAATGTTATATTAGATCTTTGTAGCGGAAGTGGTGTTATTCCTATTATATTATCTGCTAAAAAGAAATATAAAAAGATATTTGGAGTTGAACTTCAAAGTGAAATGTATGATTTGTTTGATAGAAATATAAAAATAAATAATTTAGAAGATAGTATAATTTCTATTAATGAAAATGTAAAAAACATAAAAGATATAAGAAAAAAAGTAACAAGTATAATGGAAAAAGACAAAATTGATATAATTACTTGTAATCCACCATATAAAGAGATTGGCACTGGACTTACAACAAATCATGATGTAAAAACAATTGCAAAATGTGAGGTAATGTGTAATTTAGAAGATATATTTATTACTTCATCAAAATTGCTTGGAAATGGAGGCAAGTTATATCTTGTACATAAACCAGAAAGATTAAGTGATTTAATTTACTTTGGAAGAAAGTATAATTTAGAGGCAAAAGAAATAAGATTCGTTTATCCTAAAATAGATAAAAAGCCATCTATTGTACTTATATCATATAGAAAAGATGGAGGAAATGAAACTAAAGTCCTAGAACCACTAATTGAGTATAATGATGATATGAGTTACACTGATGAAATATATAGAATTTATGGTATTAATGGTAAGTGTTGACAAAGTGTCAATTAAAACTTGAATTTGAATAGAAAATATGGTATAATAAGTTTGGTCTGTAATTAATCTATAAATAAATATTTTAGGAGGACTATGTGAATGTTAACTGGAAAAGAAATGTTAGGTATTCTTAAAGCTAACAAAGAACTTGCATTTGGATTTTACGATAAAGATAAAGGCTTTTGTCTTAAGGTAAAGCCAAATGTAAAATTGAACAAGAAAAAACTCAAAAGGAGCAGTGAATTTCATCATTTAACAGAAAGTGAAGAGAGGTACTTGGAAATGCTAAAATTAAATCCAAGAAAGGTACATCTGGAATATTCTATAATGGGGTATTTCATTATTACCTCAAAAATTCCTATGAATAAGTTAAAACTTATTCCTGGTATGGAATATAAACCATCGCTGGGAATATATGATGAAAATATCAGCTTAAATATTTCTAGATAAATTTTATAGGAGTGAAGAAATTATGACTGACATTATTAAGCCATGTGTAAAGAAGATTGTAAAACTTGCAGAGAATGGCCTACTTTCTGAGGGAAAAATAAGAGATTTAAAAAAAGAATATAATCCGAAACAAATTGAACTTATTTCAGCGTGTCTAAAAAATGATAAGGGCAGTGTTGAAAAAATTATTAATGAAGGAGAAATTGATTTATCTGTTTGTAACGATTATGTAATCAGATATACGGTGACAAAAGGTTGGATTGAAATATCCAAACTTCTGTTAAAACATAACGTTGAACCGTAAATCCTTGAGCTATAAATAACATATTTGTTATTTATAGCTTTTTTTTATGATAGGTCTTATGGAAGAGGTGTTTCTAAAACAACCATTTATGTTCCTGAGTTAATAAAAACTATGAATACTTCAGGTATGATATCAACAATGAAACACTTTTCAGGATATGGTAATAATTTAGATACTCATACAGGAATAGCTATTGATAATAGAAGTTATGATACTTTTTAATGCGGAAATTGATGCAGCTGTACAAGCTGTACTTGCTGGAAATGATATGATTATTTCTTTTGATTTTGCTTCACAAAAGAGAGAAGTTTTAAATTCTGTAAATGATGAAAAAATTTCAGTTGATTTAATAGTTATTGCAGTAAGAAAGATACTTTCCTTAAAATGTGATTATAAAATAATTACATAAAAAGATATAGATGTATGTTATTTTAATTTTTTTTCTTTCTTAATTGAAAAAATGGTGTAAATGATATATAATACAAATATTGAAAGGAAGTACATATGATTGATAAAAATAAAGGAAAATTATATATAGTTGGAACACCTATAGGAAATTTAGATGATATAACAATAAGAGCGGTAAATACCCTAAGAAATGTTGATGTTATACTTGCAGAAGATACAAGACAAACTCTAAAACTTTTAAATCATTTTGAAATTTCAAAACACATGATAAGTTATCATAGACATAATGAAGATGATAAGATAGAAAAAATAGTTGAAATTTTAAATTCTGGAAAAAATCTTGCGTTAGTCTCAGATGCTGGGATGCCTATAATATCCGACCCTGGTCAAAATTTAGTTAAATATTTAGTAAAAAATAATTATGATATTGAAGTAGTTCCAGGTGTTACAGCTCTTATAACTGCAATTGTTAAATCTGGACTAGATTCAACCAGATTTACTTTTGAGGGCTTTTTGTCTGTAAATAAAAAGCAAAGAAAAGAAAGATTAAAATCTCTTGTAAATGAGACAAGGACAATGATCTTTTATGAAGCACCACATAAGATACTTTCAACTCTTAAAGATATGTATGAGTATTTTGGAAATAGAGATATATGTATTGCAAGAGAACTTACAAAGATACATGAAGAATATAGATATACTAATTTTAAAGATGCAATTATAAATATTGAAGAAAATGGGATAAAAGGTGAAATAGTTTTAGTGATTTCAGGAGCAAGTGAGGATAAAATAAATGAAGAAAAAAATAAAGAAATAGAACAAATAAACTCATTAGAATTAGTAAAAGAGTATATGAAAAATGGTGATACTAAAAAAGATGCTATAAAAAAAGTTGCAAAACTAAAAGGTGTAAATAAAGATGTAGTGTATAAAGAATGTTTGGATATATAAAGAGGTAAAAGATATGAATGAAAAAGAAATAACAAGACTTGATAATATGCTTAAAATTGAACATGAATTAAATAAAAAAGGATATGAACTTGTATGTGGTGTTGATGAAGCAGGAAGAGGACCGTTGTGTGGCCCTGTGGTTGCAGCAGCTGTAATTCTTCCAAAAGATGCACATATTGAAGGTGTAAATGATTCAAAAAAATTAACAGAAAAAAGGCGTGAAAAATTATACGATGATATTATGCAAAATGCAATCTCAGTTGGTGTGGGAGTATCTGATGTAGATATCATAGAAGAAGTAAACATACTTAATGCAACTAAAAAGGCAATGCTACAGGCTATTTCTAATTTAAAAGTAAATCCAGAATATGTGCTTGTTGATGGTAATCAAAAAATAGACACAGATATTCCACTTGAAACTGTAGTAAAAGGAGATTCTAAATCTGAATCCATTGCGGCAGCGTCAATTATTGCCAAGGTTACAAGGGATAGATTACTTATAGAATATGATAAAAAATATCCAGAATATGGATTTGCAAAACATAAAGGGTATGGAACTAAGGCTCATATTGAAGCTATAAAAAAATATGGACTTACACCAATACATAGACCAAGTTTTTGCAAAAAGTTTGTGTAAGGTAATAAGGAGGATTTATGAAATTTATTTCGTGGAATGTAAATGGATTAAGGGCTTGCGTTACAAAAGGGTTTGCTGATTTTTTTAAAGAATGTAATGCTGATATTTTTTGTATTCAAGAAACTAAAATGCAGGAAGAACAACTTGATTTAATCACCAAAAGCATTTTTGAAGGATATAACATATTCTTTAATAGTGCCATAAAAAAAGGGTATTCTGGAACAGCGGTATTTTCAAAAGAAAAACCTTTAAATGTGACGTATGGAATTGGAATAGAAGAGCATGATAATGAGGGAAGAGTTATTACGTTAGAATACGATAATTTTTTCTTTGTAGATTGTTATACTCCAAATGTAAAAAGAGATTTATCAAGGCTTGAGTATAGAATGAAATGGGAAGATGATTTTAGAGATTATCTATTAAATTTAAATAAAACAAAACCAGTAATTTTATGTGGTGACTTAAATGTTGCACATAATGAGATTGATATAAAAAATGCAAAATCTAATGTTGGAAATGCAGGATTTACTAATGAAGAAAGAGGGAAAATGACAGAATTACTATCTTCAGGATTTGTTGATAGTTTTAGATATGTCTATCCAGATAAAACGGATGCATATTCTTGGTGGTCATATATGAGAAATGCAAGAGAAAAAAATATTGGTTGGAGAATTGATTATTTTATTACATCAGAAGATATAAAAAATAAAATAAAAGATGCAAAAATTCATAGTGAAATTTTTGGAAGTGATCATTGTCCTGTAGAACTAGATATTGAATTTTAAAAAATGTATTGAAATTAGTTTGTTGATGTAGTAATATATACATAGGAGTTGATGTAATGAAATTTAATGATAATGAGAAAAATGAAATAATAAATAATCTAAATAAAATAATAAAAAAGACATATATGGTGAAAACTGGAGATGCTAAAATTGATAATCAGTATTTAAATATGAAAGATGTACTTGATTATTATAACAGAACAAATAATATAGATTTTCAAAAGACAACTCTTCAAAATTTATCTGACTCCTCATACGAATCGCTATTAAGTGAGTTAAATCATGATAGAAATGATGATAAACAAAAAGATGAAGGTAAAGACATTGTAAAAGAAGATTTAGAAAAATCAGTTAATGAACAAATAGATAAAAGCAGAATGCCTTCAGATAAAATTGATAAAGAAGGAATTATGCAAGAACTATCAGAAATGACTGAAGAAGAAAAAGATATTACAAGTAAAGATATAGAAGGTTTAGTTAAGGCAGCAACAATAAAAGCAATATATAAAGCTACTTTAGAAAAATATGAAGATAACAGAAAAAGAATTATGGAGCACGCAGATATTGTAAGAAGAAGAGATGGGGATTTTGCTTTGGAGGATAGACTTGCCGCAGAAAATAGAATGTATGAGGTATATCTTCAAAAGTTAAGTAAGCAATATTCTTCTATTTTACCTAGCCATAAAGCTATAGAAAATGATGAGAAAATTGCGGCTAAACAAAAAGATATTAAAGATGAACATAATAAAGAGGAAGAGGCTAAGGAGAAAAAAAGAGAAGAAGATATAGCAAGAATTGTATTACTTTATAATGAAAAATCTGAAATAGAAGAAGAAATGGCTCATATGGCCCTTAATCCAGCCACTTTTGATAAAGAAGCATTTCAAGGGCTTCAAAATAAGTTATATGAAAAGGATAAAGAGCTAGCCAGTATGAAATCTAGCCCAGATGTTTTAATTGAAAATATAAATAGAGATGATAGACAAGAAGAACTCGAACGTAAGGAACTTGGTGGAAGTAAGGAAACAACTGATACATCTATTGCAAGGACTAGTAAAGAAAATGAACAAAAAGAAGAAGAAAATAACGATAAAATAAAAAATGAAACAAGTAATTCTTTAGAAAATACGTCTGCAAGAATTGAAGAGGTAAAAAAAGAATATGATAGATGTAGAAATCAGGGAGATTATGAGGGCGCTGTAGAACAACTTGAAATTTTAAGGTCATTAAATGGCAGTAAGGAAAATTTAGAAAAACCTATTCAAGATTTAACTGATGATGGAAAAAAAGAATATCATACAGATAATGAGAAAGATGATAAAATGAAAGAAAATCTTGGTATTGATAAAAGTAGCATAAATGATGAAGATAGAGCTGCAGAACTTGATGCAATGGATGCTGAAGTTGCAGAAATTATGAAAAACAACGGAGTTAAAAATAAAGAAATGTATGATAATGAAAAAAAGGTTAGTCAAAATGAACCTAAGCAGCCCACGCTAGGTGGAAATAAAAGACCATGGTAAAAGAATATATTTTTAAATAATATATAGTATTTTTGAAAGGGGTAATAAATATGGGACTTGTAACAACAAAGGAAATGTTTGAAAAGGCATACAATGGAGGATATGCAATAGGAGCTTTTAATGTAAATAATATGGAAATAGTACAAGGAATAATGGAGGCAGCAACAAAAAATAATGCACCAGTTATTTTGCAAGTATCAGCTGGAGCAAGAAAATATGCTAATCCTGTTTATCTAAAAAAATTAGTAGAATCTGCAATTGAATGCAATAAAAAAAACGGAACTGATATTCCAGTTGTACTACATTTGGATCATGGACCTGATTTTGAAACTTGTAAGGATTGTATTGATAGTGGTTTTACATCAGTTATGATTGACGGCTCTAAATATGATTTTGAAACAAACGTAGCACTTACAAAAAAAGTAGTTGAATACGCTCATCCAAGAGGAGTTGTGGTTGAAGCTGAAATTGGTAAACTTGCTGGAATTGAAGATGATGTAAATGTAAAAGAAGATGATGCAATGTACACAAATCCTGATGAAGCAGAGGAGTTTGTAAAAAGAACAGGGTGTGATTCTCTTGCAATTGCAATTGGAACAAGCCATGGTGCATACAAATTTAAGGGAGAACCAAGACTTAGATATGATATTTTGGAAGAAGTATCAAAAAGACTTCCAGGATTTCCTATTGTTTTACATGGAGCATCATCAGTACCACAAGAGTTTGTAAAAATGTGTAATGAGTATGGTGGTAATATTCCTGGAGCTAAAGGGGTACCTGAAGAAATGTTAAGAAAAGCAGCAAGTATGGCAGTATGTAAGATTAATATAGACAGTGATATAAGACTTGCAATGACTGCAAATATTAGAAAATGTTTTGTAGAAACACCAGAAGTGTTTGATCCAAGAACATATCTTGGCGCAGCAAGAAAAGCTGTTGAAGAGATGGTTTCTCACAAAATTGTTGATGTACTTGGTTGTAATAATAAAGCATAGTAGGTGATTTTTAATGGAATTTAGTTATAAACCAGAAGGAGTATGTTCTTCTAAATATATTATAAGCATAAATGATGAAACAAAAGTAATTAACTGGGTTAAAATAATAGGTGGATGTGCAGGAAATACAAAGGGAATATGTAATTTAGTTAAAGGCATGAAAGTTGAAGATGTTATAGAAAAACTAAAGGGAATTGAATGTGGAATGAAAGGTACATCTTGTCCTGATCAACTTGCAAAGGCTTTAGAAGAATATTTAAAAAAATAATATATGAAAAAATAGTGCTAATTTTTATTTTCTTAGCACTATTTTAGTTTTATAATTGTAACACCATAACTTCCTTCATAATAATTTCCAAGTCTATAGCTTTCAACATTTTTATTATGTTTTAAGTACTCATGAACAGCTTTTCTTAAAACTCCACCATTTCTTCCATGTATTATTTTTATATTTTTTATATCTAGATTTATAGCTTCAGTAATGAAATTTTCTACATTGTACATTGCGATATCTAAAGTTTGATGCCTTATTGTGATTTCTGGTATAAATGTATTTTGATAATTATATATATTATTTGCACATTTATCTAGTTTTGGGGTATATGATGTATTATTTAAATTTGGAGTTTCTTTTTCAATTTTATCTTCGTCTAGAATAATTGTTTTACCTTTTACATTTATATAATACTTAGTAGTATAATTATTTTTTTGTATTTTAGAAATAATACCTGAAATGTTATTACTTGATATTTTTACCTTTTCTCCTACCTTAAACATAGTTATAACTCCTTGATTAAAAATTATATCACAAATATTCGAAAATGTATAGGCTTTTATTGACATATAAAATTTAAAGTGATAAAATTTATCTGTAAGTAAATATGTTAACTTTTTTAATTAAAAGAGAGGAGAATGTTTTATGGACGCAATTGAAATGATGAATTTTGTAAATAGCGTATCTATAAAAATGATGGAAATGTTGTCTATTAAATCAAAAAATGATTTTGAAAATTGCTTGAATAAACTTCGTGGTGAGTTAAAGTCCCGGGAGAATTGCGAAGAGTTAAAGGAGTTTATTTCAAAATCAAATGATCTTCTTTCAATTTTTGAAGGAGGAGAATATAGTGACAATGTTAAAAAAGAAAGTTTTTTGCATATTGTTTCTCTGGTTTCTGAGGAGAGAAGTAAAATCATTGAAAAATATACTTTATGTAGCGAACCTGACTAATTTTTCTTGTAAAATCGCATGTATTAATTTTATACATGCGATTTTATTTATTTGCTTGATTGTATAAGTAAAAACTGGTATAATAGTATTGTTATAATATAGAAGGGAAAGAAATGGTTAACAAGGAAAATATAAGAAATTTTAGTATAATAGCACATATTGATCATGGTAAATCAACACTTGCAGATAGATTGCTTCAAATTACTGGAAGTATAGATGAAAGACATATGCAAGAACAATTACTTGACAATATGGATATAGAAAGAGAAAGAGGAATAACAATAAAATCACAGGCTGTTAGAATGAAATATAAAGCACGTGATGGAAAAGAGTACATTTTAAATTTAATTGATACACCAGGGCATGTTGATTTTAATTATGAGGTCTCACGTGCACTTGCGGCATGTGAGGGAGCTATACTTGTTGTTGATGCAGCACAAGGTGTTGAGGCTCAAACTTTAGCAAATGTGTATTTGGCACTTGAGAATAATTTAGAAATTTTACCAGTTATAAACAAAATAGACCTACCAAGTGCAAGACCAGATGAGGTCAAAAGAGAAATTGAGGATGTTATTGGAATTGAGGCTATGAATGCTCCTTGTATATCTGCAAAAACAGGACTTAATGTAGAAGATGTCTTAGAAGATATTGTAAAAAATGTGCCTGCTCCAGTTGGTAGTAATGAAAAGCCTTTAAAAGCGTTAATATTTGATTCAGTATATGATAATTATAAAGGTGCAGTTGCATTTGTACGTATAATTGATGGTATGCTAAAAAAGGGCGACATTGTATATACCATGTCGAACAAGAAAGAATATGAAATTGTAGAAATAGGATACATGAAGCCAGGTGGATATATAGAGGCAGAAAATCTTGTCGCAGGCGAAGTTGGATATGTTGCAGCAAGTATTAAACAAGTATCTGACATTAGGGTAGGTGATACGTTAACTTTAAAAGAAAGCCCGGCATCTGAGCCTTTGAATGGATACAAAAAAGCAAAATCAATGGTTTACGCAGGAATATTTCCTGCTGAAGGAACTGATTATGAAGAATTAAAAGAAGCATTAGAGAAACTTAAATTAAATGATGCTGCCCTAGATTATAAACTTGAGACATCATCTGCGCTTGGGCATGGCTTTAGATGCGGTTTTCTAGGACTATTACATATGGAAATTGTACAAGAGAGATTAGAAAGAGAATATGACTTAAATTTAATTACTACGGCTCCATCCGTTATATATAAAATTCACAAGACAAATGGAGAAGTTGTTGAGTTATATAATCCATCTGAAATGCCAAAACCAAATGAAATTACGTATATAGAGGAGCCAATAGCCAAGACTGAAATAATAACTCCAAAGGAATACGTTGGAAATATTATGCAGCTTTGTGAAGAAAGAAGAGGAAAATTCATAAATATGAAATATCTAGACTTGGCAAGAGTATGTTTAGAGTATTTTCTACCTTTAAATGAGATAATTTATGACTTTTTCAATAGTTTAAAGTCTAGGACAAGGGGTTATGCATCATTTGATTATGAAATAGAAAAATATGAACGCGCTAATTTGGTAAAACTTGATATTTTACTCAACAATGAACCGGTTGATGCTTTATCGTTTATAGTTAACAGAGAAAAGGCTGAAACTAGAGGAAGAAAAATGGCTGAAAAATTAAAAGAAATAATTCCAAGGCAATTATTTGAAGTTCCTATTCAAGCTGCGATAGGTGGAAAAGTCGTAGCAAGGGAAACTGTAAAGGCTTTAAGGAAAGATGTACTTGCTAAATGTTATGGTGGAGATATTTCAAGAAAGAAAAAACTTCTTGAAAAACAAAAAGAGGGAAAAAAGAAAATGAGAAGAATAGGAAGTGTTGAACTTCCTCAAGATGCTTTTATAAAAGTTTTAAAACTTGATGAGGAATAAATTATTAGAAATATCATTATGAAAAAGTATAAAAAATGTAGCTAGCAATAATATATGCTAGCTACAGAAAAAATTAATTTTTAAAAATTTTTTCATCTTTGTCCTTTTTAAAATGGTGGTTAAAAAATTTTTTTATATACCTTGCAATAAAAAGCACAAAATTGTATTCTGGATTTGGTCGACTTGAATTCATAGTTATCTCCCCTTAAAGATTAATTTATAATTATATTATATTAATATTTACAACATTTAGAACAATGTTGTATGAATTGTACATAAAGTATTACGTAAACCAATATTTTTTTGAAATTTAATTATATCATGTTTTTTTATAAAAGTAAATAGTTTTGTGAAAAGGAGGAAAAAATGGGCCTAATATATGGAAAAAATCCTGTACTTGAAGCGATAAGTTCAGGTACTACAATAAATAAAATATATGCGCAAACATCAAATAAAGAAATAGATAGCGTTATAAAGGAAGCATTAAAAAGAAAAATTATAGTTGTAAATACTGATAAACAAAAATTAGATAAAATGATTGATGGGAAAAATTCCCAAGGAATTATTGCAAGTATTACAGATTTTAAATATTCTGAAGTTAGTGAAATTATAGAGTATGCTAAAAGTAAAAATGAATCACCATTTATTGTCATACTTGATAAAATTGAGGATCCACACAATTTAGGGGCTATAATACGTAGTTGTGAATGTATGGGAGTACATGGAGTAATAATTCAAAAAAGAAATGCTTGTCAGATAACAGATACTGTAGAAAAAGTAGCTGCTGGTGCGTGTTCATATGTAAAAGTTGCACGTGTTACAAATATAACTGAAAGCATAAAAGAATTAAAGAAAAATGGATTATGGATATATGGACTTGACATGAATGGAGAGAGTGAAGTATACAACACTAAACTAGAAGGAGCTATTGGTATTGTAGTTGGAAATGAGGGAAGTGGAATTTCTCGTCTTGTAAAAGAAAATTGCGATGCACTTATGAAAATTCCTATGACAGGAAAAATAAATTCGCTTAATGCTTCAGTTTCTGTAGCTATTACAATATATGAGGTTGTAAGGCAAAAAAATATAAAATAATGAAATGAGTGAGTTCTAAATGAAAAATAATATTGAATTACTATCTCCAGCAGGAAACAAAGATAGTTTTATGGCGGCTATTAATGCAGGAGCAAATGCCATATATATGGGACTTGATAGATTTAATGCAAGGACTATGGCTAAAAATTTTAATGTAGATGAGTATATAGAATGTATAAAATATGCACATATGATAGGTGTAAAAGTATATCTAACTTTAAATACTTTGGTTTATGATGAAGAAATAAAAGATGCATTAAAACTATTAATAAAGCTTTACTCCGCAGGGCTAGATGCTGTAATCTTACAAGATGTTGGTCTTGCAAAGTTGATACATGAATTACTTCCAAAACTTGCACTTCATGCAAGTACGCAAATGAGTATATATAATTTAGAACAAGTAAAATTCTTAGAAAAAATAGGATTTAAAAGGGTTGTTCTTGCTCGTGAACTTACTTTATCTGAAATAGAATATATATGCAAAAATACATCGTTAGAAATAGAAGTATTTGTACATGGTGCATTGTGTGTTTGCTATTCAGGCCAATGTTTACTTAGCAGTTATATAGGAAATAGAAGTGCAAATAGAGGAAATTGTGCTCAACCATGTAGAATGAAATATTCGTTATATAATCAAAATAAAGAATTGGTTTCAAATAAATATATACTTAGTAAAAAAGATATTTTCGGACTTTCATATATACAAAGGCTATATAATATAGGAGTTCATTCGTTAAAGCTAGAAGGAAGAAATAAAACACCTGAATATGTTGCTGGGGTTACTAAAATTTATAGAAAATATTTAAATGACATAATAAATAAAAATAATGAGATTACAGTAAGTCAAATCGATAAAAAGAATCTTATGCAAATTTTTAATAGAGATGGAATATCAGATGGATATTTAGGTGGAGTTTGTTATAAAAATAGTATAACTGAAAATATTCCAAAAAATACGGGAATTTACCTTGGTAAGATTATTTTGCAAAAAAAAGAATTTGTAAAAATAAAATTAGAAGAAGATATATCCTTACATGATGGAATAGAAATTTTAGATGAAAATGATGTGATTTTTTCAAATGTTATAACATGTATTAAAGATGAAAGAAAAAATATAGTAAATGAAACCATAGAAAAAGGAAATTATGTATGGCTTGGAGATGTAAAAAAGAAGGTAAAAATAGGGGATAAGGTATTTAAAACATCAGATTATGGTATGAATAAAAATTTAAAGGAATATTATACCAAATGCTTAAGAAAAAGGAATATTGATATATCCATTGATATAAAAAAGGGAAATAAGTTATCTGTTAGGACCTTAAATCTTATAAAAAACATTTTTGTAAATTTAGATTATATGCCTGATATAGCAAAATCAAAACCAACTACAAAAGAAAAAATAATTGAGTCTTTCAATAAAACTAAGGATTCACCGTTTATATTTAATATCTTAGATATAGAAATGGATGAAGATATTTTTGTGCCAATATCTATATTAAATGAATTAAGAAGAACATTTGTGCAAAGAGTATCTGAATTATTTGTACAAGATATTAATGTAGATAAAAAAATAAAATTATTAAATGAAATTATTTCTAAATATGATGCAAAAATATTAGATAATAGAGAACAACAAAATAATGAAAATTTACAAATTTTACACATATATAATTTTGATAAAAAAATAGATTATTTTAAATTATACTTTGAAAAATATGGAAAAAAATTAAATACTGTATATATAGAAATAAGTGATTTTATAAAATATAAGGAAAGTATTATTTCTACGTTTTATAAAAATTCAAAAATATATCTTGTACTTCCAAATATTGGTGGAAATAATACGGATAAATATATATTTAGTAAATTAAAAAATGAAGTTCAATATATAAATGGACTTGTTATAGGAAATGTTGGGTACATAGATTTGGCTTTAAAATTAAAAGAAAAGTATGATATAAAATTAATTGCTGATTATTCTCTTAATGTATTTAATAGGTATAGTGCAATATTTTATATTGAATGTGGTTTTGATATGATAACTCCATCAGTAGAACTAAAAGATGAATATATAGAAAATTTAGATAAATATGCGCCTATAGAAATTGTTAGTGATTATAAAACACTTATGACATCAAGATATTGTATATTAGGTGCTTTTATAGAAGAAAGAAAGCAAGATAGTAAATGTTCAATGCCATGCCTTAAGAAAAAATATTATCTTGTGGATAGCCATAATTTAAGGTATAACATAGTATGTAACAACTTAGATTGTATAATGAAACTTATATCAAAATCAAAGTCTAGAGAAAATGTTTTATATAGAAATAGACACGTAATAATTTAATAAAATAAAAACTGCTACAAATATATTGTGGCAGTTATTTTTTATTTATAAGCATACTATCAATTACTCCATATATAGCAGCGGCAATCAAACTACTAGTAATTGAAATATAATATCCATCAACTACAAATTGTGTTATGTATATTATAATAGCAGCTGTCGTAAAACCTACTAATCCACGTCCTAGTGGAACGTCATGTATTCCTGTTATAATTGACATTAAATAATCTAGAGTTATTATTGCAATCCCACTAATTATTAGTATTGGAAAAGAAGAAAGATTAAAATTTGGAGTAAAAAATACAGTAACAGCAAATATAGATATTGATGTTAAGAACCTAATTAACATTTGAGACATCCTAAACGTATTAAAGTTATTTTTATAATTTTGTATTTCTTCCATTTATTTACCTCCCAAAATTACATTAATATTATTTGTATAAAAATATCTTTTATGCAAAAAATAATTTTAGGTGATTTAAATGTTAATTGTATTTTTAAGGGCTTTAATTTTGTATGCTGTAGTATTTATAGTAATTAGACTTATGGGGAAAAAAGAGTTATCTAAGGTTCAACCTTTTGAACTTGCAATCATAATTCTAATATCTGACCTTGCCTCATCTCCAATGTCTTCACGTGGTGTTTCCATTTTTGATGGTATTGTACCTATTATAACATTACTTATTGCGTATCTAATTTTTACTCTTCTTGCTCATTCAAGTAATAAAGTAGAGGATTTTGTATGTGGAAAAATTGTTCCAATTATTAGAGATGGAAAAATAATTGAAGAAAATTTGAATAAGAATAAATATACTATTGAAGATTTGATGTCACAATTAAGAGAACACGATGTATTTAAAATACAAGATGTTAAATTTGCTATTATTGAAAACAATGGTAATTTGAGTGTTATTAAAAATTCTGATGAGTTTAATGCAATTCCTTTAAACGTTATAGAAGATGGAAATTATGCTAAGGAAAATCTAGAAATGCTTAAAATGCAAGAAAAAGATGTTGATAAACTATTAAAGAAAAATAAAATTAAAATTGAGGATGTACTTGTAGCTACAATGGATGAAGATTCTAATTTTATATTTCAGCTAAAAAATGAGGTGAAGAAAAAATGAAACAATGGATAATTTTAATTGTATGTATAATTTTACTTCTTTTAACTGGAATGTGGCAAATATGTTATTTAGAAAAAACAGCTAGATATACATTATCTGATATAGAATATGTAAAAAATTCTGCTATAAATGAAAATTTCGACATGGCTAAAGAGGGAATAGAAAATGTTGAAAAGACATGGAATAGTGTTAAAACAGTTTGGCATATGTTTGTAGATAGTAGTGAGGTAGATAAGGTTGAGGAACATATAACTCAAATAAAATCATATATTGATGAAGAAGATAAGGAAGAGGTTATAGTTAATGCAAATGAACTAGACAGAATTTTAAATTATATTGTAAAAAAACAGCAAGTAAAAATTGGAAATGTATTATAACGATAAAAAACTCCGAAAAATTATTTTTTCGGATCTTTTTTTAATATTTTATTTAATTTTCTATAATTATCTACATTTATATCTCCAAGAGGAAGTCTACACTTTCCAACGTTATATCCCATAATGTTCATAGCACTTTTAATTGGAACGGGATTTACCTCACAAAATAATAAATTCATGAGATTTAAATTATTAAAATGAATTTTTCTTGCTTCTTTAAAATCGTCATTAAAACAAAATTTACATAAGTTATGCATTTGGCTAGGATATATATTGGCAATTACAGAAATAACGCCCTTTCCTCCAAGACTTAGAATTGGTAAAGTCAAATCATCGTTTCCAGAATATATGTAAAAATCATTAGGAAGTTGTAATAATTCTTTAGATACTCTTGATAAATCAGGGCAGGCTTCTTTTAGTGCACAAATATTTTTTAAATTTGATAGTTTAATTAGAACATCCATATTTATATTAACACATGTACGAGATGGGACATTGTATAGAATTATAGGAATATTTACATTGTCATTTATCTCTTTATAATGTAAATACAGTCCATCATCTGTGCATTTGTTATAATATGGAGTTACAACTAGAAGGCCATCAGCCCCAAGTTCTTGTGCAATTACAGACTTCTTTACAGCAATACTTGTATTATTTGAACCACTCCCTACAATAACAGGAATTTTTTGATTTACTTCTTTTACAGTAAAACTTACAATTTCTTTAAACTCATCAATAGATAGAGTAGATGATTCACCTGTTGTTCCACATAATATAATTGCATCAGTATTATTTTCTAAATGAAAATGTATTAACTCTTTAAGTTTATCATAATTAATACTTAAATCTTCATTAAATGGTGTAACTAGAGCTACACCTGAACCTTCAAATAACATATAATTACCACCTTTTTTTATATAATTAATTATATTAATTTAAGGTAAAAATATTCTGCTAATATATCATATTGAGCAAAAGTGACAAAATAATAATGGCTGAACAAATTTTGTTCAGCCATTATTATCATACTATGTACACTTCCTCATTTTTTACATTGATTAAAAATCTACCATTTTTTAATTTAAAGATGTCTTCTTTACTTACATATAAATTTGAATCATCAAAAATAGCTTCAATTTCTTTATCGCCTTTAATGCGATATAACCTCAATTCATTTTCATTGTTTCCAACTAAAATAAATGGAGTTTGTTCAATAGGGTAAATGATAGAATATTCGGCTATTTCACAAAAACAATTCGAATTAATATTATATAGTTTTTGAGTGTCATTGTAGTCTATTATGGCAATATTCTTATTATCAGAAAAACCGTTATATATATAAGTAAAATTTTTAAGTTTAGGTTCCAAAGTATCTTTTTTTACAAGAGACTTAGAAAGAGAAGAATCGTTAGTATCATATATATAATACTCATTATTAAATGAATCCCAGTACTTTCTGTAAAACTTTCTAATTTTTGCTTTTTCTTCAATATTAAGATCACGGTTTTCTTCAACAAGATCTGAAAAGTTATCTAATGTAACTATTTTGCCAGCTGATGCTTCAACAAAAAAAGGAAGACCATTTTTATCTTCAAAATAGAAAAAATGTTTACTAAATACGCTGAATTTATTTCCAAATAAATGTGGGTAGAGAATACTACCATCCTCCATGCTTAAGAGGGTTACTAAACCATCACGGTTCATTCCTAATAGTGGGCAACCAGCTAAATGTGATACTCTTACAATTTCTTCTGAAAATTTTTGAGCTTTCATGCTAACAACTCCTTAAATTTAATTTGTTTTGTTTGGATTTCTTATGCAAGAAAATTATAACATAAATATGCAGAAAAGTAAAGGTTGAAATTACATAAATAAAGAGGAAATAGAAAAAGTTCCAGAAATTAATCCGGAACTAATGTATGTTTTCTAGTATTATATTTTCAATAATATCAAGGTTTAGGTTATTTGAACTTGTTGTTTTGTTGTACCAATTTTATCTGCTTTTGTAGCAATTGTTGCTTTAAAAACAGATGTTTTAAATTTCATATTTAACATTATTTTTTCTTCATTATATATTAAATAAGGGCATAAAATAGAAGATAGGTGGACAAAATTTGTCCACCTATTAATTAAGAAAGTCTATACATGGAATTATTTGCATTTACAAAAATTTTTCCATCTTTTTTTGAAATGAATGACCTGTTTATTTAAGTAGGTATTTTTATCAAAGACATGTTCTATCTTTTCATTATTTACAATTTCAAAAAGGTTTAATTTGTTTATATCATTACCTATGAGTAGTAATTCTGGTGAAATTGGATAAATAATTGAATAAAAATCCATGTCAAATTGAGTACATGATTCAATATTGAATAATTTATATTTGTATTCAGATGAAGAAATTTTATCTTTGATAATAAAAACATAGTCATTTTCAAAATAAATCCAATCATTGTGCCATTCATTTACAGATCTGTAATTTTTAGTTTCGTCTACTAATGTTTTTAATTCAGTTTCATCATTTGTATAAATATAGTAGCCCCTATCAATTTTTTTAAAACGATCATCTAAAATTACATTTCTTGCTATTTTTTTATAATCACCAGACTCAATAAATTCCAATTTTATTAATAATTTTATTGATTCTTTTGTTTCCAATATAATGTAGTCTGGATCTTCAGCTACATATTTGTTAATTGAAACATCCTTAATACTTTTAGCAATAGGTAAATCAGTGAAAATATAGCCTACTTTTGAATTTACTATGTAAATATCACCATTTTCACTTTTTGCAACCATGTAATGTTTTCCTGGCATTGAGGAGATACTAACAATTTTTTTATTATCCATGCTACGAGTAACTTTGTTAAAAAAATCTGAACCCCTCCTCAATGTAATGTATCCATTAACATCTTTACATTCCACAAGATCTGAGTCCGTTAATTTTCTGATTTTAACTATTTTATCGTTTAACACATTTTCGTTTATTATTGTGTAATCGTCTTTTTGTATAAAAGTTAAATATCCATCTTTAGTTTTACCAATTAAGACATTATCGAGAAAATCTGAATATTCAACAAATCCATCTAAAATTTTTTCTACTTTCATGAAAAACAACTCCTTAAATTTAATTTGTTTTATTTGGATTTCTTATGCAAGAAAATTATAACATAAATATGCAGAAAAGTAAAGGTTGAAATTACATAAATAAAGAGGAAATAGAAAAAGTTCCAGAAATTAATCCGGAACTAATGTATGTTTTCTAGTATTATATTTTCAATAATATCTAGGTTTAGTTTATTTGAACTTGAGAAAGGTATAATATTTTCTTTTGCAAACAATACTTTAGTTATAACTTGCATATTCTCTTGTTGCTTTGTTGTACCAATTTTATCTGCTTTTGTAGCAATTATAGTAAAGGGGATATTCTTGCTTGTTAACCAATCATACATTATTCTATCATTTTCAGTAGGTTTATGGCGAATGTCTACAAGAAATAGTATATGTGAAATATTTGCATTTTTTTCAATATAGTGGTTAATTAATTTTGATGTATTTAACTTTTCTACCTTAGTCATGTTTGAATATCCATATCCAGGTAAATCTACTATATAAAATTCATTATTTACATCATAATAATTAATAGATTTTGTTTTTCCAGGAGTATTTCCAACCTTTGCTAAATGTTTTTGATTTGCTAAACTATTTATAAATGATGATTTGCCAACGTTTGATTTGCCAACAAGAACAATTTGCTTTTTTTCTGTTTCTAAAAGTTGTGCTATATTAAAAGCAGATGTTTTAAATTTCATATTTTTTAACATTATTTTTTCCTCTTTATTTCAATTTTCTCTTTACCACCCATATACTTTCTTAAAACTTCAGGAATTGTAACAGAACCATCTTCATTATAGTTATTTTCAACTAAAGCAATTAACATACGAGGTGGGGCAACAACAGTATTATTAAGTGTATGTGCATAGTAGTTTTTCTCTTCACCTTTTATTTTAATACCAAGACGTCTACTTTGAGCATCTGTAAGATTTGAACAACTACCTACTTCAAAATATTTCTTTTGTCTTGGACTCCATGCCTCAACATCAACACTTTTTGCTTTAAGGTCTGCTAAGTCACCACTGCAACATTCAAGTGTACGAACAGGAATATCCATACTTCTAAATAATTCAACAGTATATGACCACATTTTGTCATACCATTTGTAACTATCTTCAGGTTCACATACAACAATCATTTCTTGCTTTTCAAATTGATGAATTCTGTATACACCACGTTCTTCAATACCATGTGCACCTTTTTCTTTTCTAAAACATGGGGAATATGATGTCATAGTATATGGAAGGTTTTCCTTTTTTAGAGTTTGTCCTTTAAATTTACCAATCATAGAGTGCTCACTTGTACCAATTAAATACAAATCCTCACCCTCAATTTTATACATCATTGCATCCATTTCTTCAAAACTCATAACACCGTCTACAACATCACTACGTATCATGTATGGAGGAATACAATATGTAAATCCTTTATCAATCATGAAATCTCTAGCATAAGATAAAACAGCAGAATGTAGTCTTGCTATATCACCCATTAAGTAATAAAAACCATTTCCAGCAACTCTTCTTGCTGAGTCAAGATCAAGACCATCCAAAGCTTCCATAATTTCAGCATGATAAGGAATTTCATAATCTGGTACCACAGGCTCACCATATCTTTTTACTTCAACATTTTTAGAATCATCTTCACCTATAGGGACAGACTCATGCATAATATTTGGAATTCTATACATAATTTCTTTAATTTTATTTTGCATATCTTTATCTAATTTTTCATTATTTTCAAGCTCAATATTTACAGAAGATACTTCTTCTTTTATTTTCATAGCTTCATCTTTATTTCCTGATTTCATTAGACTACCAATTTTAGCACTTAATGTTTTTCTTTTATTTCTAAGTTCATCACCTTTTTTCATTATTTCTCTATGTTCTTTATCCAAAGAAATAACTTCATCAACTAGAGGTAGTTTTTTATCTTGAAATTTCTTTTTTATATTTTCTTTTACAATATCTGGATTTTCTCTTAAAAATTTTATATCTATCATATAGTTCACTCCTAACCATTTCTATCTAATTATATTACATATGTAGCATAATTTCAAGTTTTTTAGACTTTAGCTAATTTATTTTTTACAATAACAAGAAAAAAGTACCAAAATTGGCACTTTTTATCTAAATATATATTTAAATAATTTTAATTTATTCCTCTTTAGTCATCATCTCAAGTAATGTAGTGTATATTTTTTCAGAATTGTTTGCCCAATTTTTAGAGATGTTTTTAGCTTGCTCTTTATCACCAGCATACATTGTTATGTTTATAAGTTCATCATTTCCATCCTTAATATAACAAGATACTTTAAACTCACCATCTTTAATAGGGATAATATTAGTATCAATTGCATATTCTGTTTTAACTTCTACCATATTTTTGTTTACCATTTTTTTTAAGTTATATAAGTTAACTCCAGGTATTAATTCAAGAAGTTCTCTTAGTGTAATAACTCCCTCTTTAGTAGGAGAGTATAACACATTATTTTCTTCATGTATTTCTTTTATATATCCATTTGATTTAAGATCCTCAAGATAGATACAAATATCAAAATACGTTATATCTTCAAATTCTTCACAAAATTTAGCAATTTGATCTGTTGTAAGTGGCATACTCGAGTTATCAAGTATGTATAAAATTACAATTTTGTTATCAAATAATTCTAATTTGTTTGACAATTTAATCACCTTTTTTCTATATTTTGTACTTTACAAAATTACATATATATGATATCATACTTTTGTTAAAAAATAAAGAGGATTAAGGCAATTTGTTTGATTTTATGTATACAAAATATGTCGAATTTAGTTATTAAATATAAAGGTGGTTGGTTTTTAATGTGTAAACTTGCAAAAAAATGCATAATAGCAATAGATGGTGGCTCTGGAGTTGGCAAAACAACAGTATCAAAAGCTTTAAGTAAGAAACTAGGAATTATATATATTGATACAGGGGCAATGTATAGAGCAACAGGACTATATTTTTTAAATAATAAAATAGAAATTAATGATAAAAACATTGAAAATAACTTAGAAAAAATAAATGTAGATTTAAAAATAAATAGTGATGGAGAAAATGAAGTATATTTAAATGGAGAAAATGTAACAGATAAAATACGTACAGAAGAAGTTTCAATGGCAGCTTCTAATGTATCAAAAAATAGTAAAGTAAGAGAACATCTTGTACAAAAGCAAAGAGCACTTGCAGGAACTCAAAGTGTTGTAATTGAAGGAAGAGATGCAGCAACTGTTATATTTCCAAATGCAGATATTAAGTTATTTTTTACATCAAATATAGATATACGCTCATCAAGAAGATATAACGATTTAAAGAAAAAAGATAGTAGTGTAAAACTTGAAAATGTAAAAAATGATTTAATAAAAAGAGATAAACAAGATAGCACAAGAACAGATTCTCCTTTAAAAAAAGCTAAAGGCTCTATATTAATTGACACATCTAATTGTACAGTTGAAGAAACTACAAATTCAATACTTGATATTCTAAGGGAAAGGATAGGCTTAATATAATTATGGTAAAAAAAGTTATAAAAAGAATAGTGAGATCTTTTGTAAATTTAATATTTACACATTTTCTATATAGAGTAAAATATTATAATCTAGAGGAACTAAAAAAATATGATAAATGCCTTATATGTCCAAACCATTCCGATAAATTTGATCCATGTTTTATATATGCTAAAACAAATGATTTGTGTATTATGGCTAAGGCAGAACTTTTTGAGAATAAAGTTTTAGGAGCACTTTTTAGATATTTTGATGTTTTTCCAATTCGTAGAGGAAGTCATGATGCAAAAAGCCTTTTACATGCAATTAAACTGTTTAGAAAAGTTGATAAAAGAAAATTATTAATATATATTGAAGGAGAAAGAATGAATGTAGATGAGCCAAGAGGAACAGCTAAAGCAGGTCCTGTATTTATAGCAGCAGAAGCAGGAGTACCAATAATACCTGTGTATGTGACTAAAAATCCTAAGATATTTTCTAAAATGGCAGTTACTTTTGGTGATGCTATAACAATAGACAAGTCAAGAATAAAAGATAAAGAATATGTAAAAACTAAATCACAAAATTTACTTGATACAATTTATGATTTAAATCCCAATAAATAGAGAAAGATTATTTACATAATTTTTTCTAAAAATATTGACAAAATTTTTTATTTGATGTAAAATATTTAAGATATATGTATAACCTAATTTTTAGGTTATATTTTTTGGGATAACGTTATATTTTGTATAGATGTTATATATATAAATGGAAGGGAAGAAGAAATATGAAGAACTTGAGAAATGTTGCAATTGTTGCCCATGTTGATCATGGTAAAACTACACTTGTTGATGCTCTTTTAAAACAAAGTGGTACTTTTAGAGAAAATGAACAAGTAGCAGAAAGAGTTATGGACTCAAATGATATAGAAAAAGAAAGAGGAATAACAATTCTATCAAAAAATACAGCTGTAAAGTATAATGATATAAAAATAAATATTGTTGATACTCCAGGACATGCTGATTTTGGTGGAGAAGTTGAACGTGTACTTAAAATGGTTGATGGTGTTATACTAGTAGTTGATGCTTTTGATGGCCCAATGCCACAAACAAGATTTGTTTTAAGTAAAGCTTTAGCACTTAATCTTGTACCAATTGTTGTTGTAAATAAAGTAGATAGACCAGGGGCAAGACCTACAGAAGTTGTAGATGAAGTTTTAGAACTTTTCATGGATCTTAATGCATCAGATGAACAACTTGATTTCAAAGTTGTATATGCATCTGCAAAAAATGGATATGCAATGACTGACTTAAATGATAAAAGCGATAATATGAAACCTTTATTTGAAACAATTGTAAATACTATTCCAGAACCTGCTGGTGAAGACAATGAACCTTTACAATTATTAGTTGCAAATATTGACTCTGATGAATATACAGGAAGAGTTGGTATTGGTAGAATAACAAAAGGTTGCATAAAAAATGGGCAAGAAGTTGCAATATGTAAAAAAGATGGAACAATTCAAAAGTTAAGAATTGGTAAATTATATACATATTCTGGACTTAAGAGAATAGAAACAGAAGTTGCACATTGTGGAGATATAGTTGCTGTAAATGGTGTTATAGGAATTAATATAGGTGAGACAATAGCTGATCCTGAAAATCCTGTAGCTGTTCCATTTGTAGATATTGATGAACCTACTGTTTCTATGACATTTAGTGTAAATAACGGACCTTTAGCTGGAAAAGAAGGTAAGTTTATTACTTCTAGACATTTAAGAGATAGATTATTTAAAGAATTAGAAACAAACGTTTCTTTAAAAGTTGAAGAAACAGAAACATCAGATAGCTTTAATGTATCAGGTAGAGGAGAACTTCATTTATCTATTTTAATAGAAAATATGAGAAGAGAAGGTTATGAACTTCTTGTATCTCGTCCAAAAGTTATATATAAAGTTATTGATGGAGTAAAATGTGAACCAATGGAAATGGCAACTATTGATGTTCCAGAGGAATTTGTTGGTACTGTAATGCAAAAAATGGGATACAGAAAAGGTGAAATGACAAACATGACTCCATCTACATCTAATGCAGGATATACAAGACTTGAATTTAAAGTACCTGCTCGTGGACTTATAGGATTTAGAAATGAGTTTATGACTGATACAAAAGGTAACGGTATGATAAATCATATATTTGCTGGATATGAGCCAGATAAAGGTGAAATTGAAACAAGACAAAGAGGAGCTGTTATTGCTTTTGAAGCTGGTAAAGCAACTGGATATGGACTTTTCCAAGCACAAGAAAGATCAACTCTTTTCATTGGACCTGGTACAGAAGTATATCAAGGTATGATAGTTGGTGAAAATTCTAGAAGTGATGATTTAACAGTTAATGTATGTAAAGAAAAACATTTAACAAATACACGTGCTTCAGGAAGTGATGATGCATTAAAACTTGTACCACCAGTTACAATGTCACTTGAGCAATCAATTGAGTTTATATCTGATGATGAATTAGTTGAGGTAACACCAGAAAACATTCGTCTAAGAAAGAAAATATTAGATCCTACTATGAGAATAAGAGCTAAAAATAGTAAATAATAAATTAAAGATAGCGGTTAGAAATTAGCCGCTATTTTTCAATATATAGTAGTTTATTTAGATGTAATATGTATTATATTACCGTTTAAATTGGAATATTTCATTTATATTTAGTGCTATAGCTAAGAATAATTGACATAAAATGATATGTATGATATAATTAATGTATAGATATTTTTTTCTATTAAAATAATTATTTTCTTAGGAGGAATAAATTAATGTATAGTAATAATTCAAAGATGTATGAGTGGAAAATTAGCAGAATACTGATACCGTTGAGAATTTGTGCCATGGTTATTGGATTTATTGCTCTAATTGCCTGTTACAATACAGAAAAATCATATGAGGTGACTATAACTGACAAAGGTATAAAAGATTCCAAATATATGGTGTTTACCAAAGACGAGGACGAAGATGTTTATCCTTTTGAGATTGCAGATAATATTTTTTACTTCAGATGGGATTCATCAGATATGTATGGAAAGATAGAGATAGGAAATACGTATAAAATAAAAACAATTGGCTGGAGGGTCCCTCTTTTTAGTTGGTATGAAAATATTGTATCTGCTGAAAAGATCGAATAGTTTTTTATAGAGATTAACATTGTTTAATCTCTATTTTTCATGTAAAAGACAAATAGCTCATTTTGCCTTTTATAATAAAATTGACAAAGATATCTATAGTTGATATAATATGTATACAGTTATCTATACTGTTCTATAAAATAATTTTTTAGGAGAGTGAAAAAATGAAATTAAAAAAGTTAGTATTGCTTGTAATTTGTGTTGTTTTCATCATGGTAATATTCCCATCATGTAATAACCACAATATTATTGTAAATTATGATTACAATAAAAGTCCAAGCATAGTTAATATTTTAAGCGATCATGATATTGTTTGGGTAGACTTAAAATTTAACGTTACAACCAAAGAATTTGGCGAAAAAGCCGAAATAATTAAAGTAAGAGATATTAAGAAATTTACGAATAAAAGAGTAAATATAATTACTGAATATAATAATAAAAGTGTTACAATAGAAAATATTGAATATGCTGAATGTACTGGGGAGTTAGACTTAGTCAGCTACATTATGTTATTAATTTTTCTTATTATAATAATTCTTTATATGGTTGTTTTTTCGCTTATTGCTTTTTACAAAGAAAGACATAAAGATAATACATCGATAGAAAATATTTAATGTATTGGCTGTTAAATCCAAATTAAAGTAAAAGGTGTTGGATTTATAATCCTATCATTTGGACTGTTAGTCTGTGCTTTTTTCATTTTTTGTTTCTGATGGAGCATTTGTTAAAAGTGACAATAAAATGTTGGAGAATAATTTTCTCCAACATTTTTTTCCAGCGTAACAGGTATATCGCTTAAATAGTCGGTTAAAGTCCGTAGTTGGGGAAATATTTATATGGAAAAGAAAATAGGAAATGGATATGGAAGTTTTTGAAGAAATTTTTAATCCATAAAATATGAATAAGGCATATAAAAAACTATAGCTAACAAAGACGTAGTATGAGAAGATGACATAGCAGTTGAAGGGATTTAATTATCTCAAAGAAAACGGAGAAAAATTAAGAAAAGGTTGTTATCAAATGTGTAGAACTAGATATATACAATTGGTTATTAACAATGAAATATTAAGAAAAAGAGTTCTAGTATTTCAACTAAACCGATAAAAAAAGTTCATATTTAATATAAAGTGATCCGCCGTATGCTGAACGGATCATATATGGTGATGTGAGAAGAGAGAAATTCACTAAAAATTATCTTCTAGTAGATTATATGTTTTTAAATTGAATATATGTTAAATATATTACAAATATTAAATATTGATTAAAGTTAATATTATAAAATTATTTTAAAAAATAAAAAAAAGCGAAAAAGTGTTGACATAATATTAAAAATATACTAAAATATAGTTGTAAGCAAAACTTACAATAATATTTCAAATTTGAAATATTTAATTAACTTTATTTAAAAGGAGTGCTTTAATATATGATTATAGGCATATTCAGGATTACAGATTAAATTTTGTTCGGCACTTTTTAAGGAGAAAAAACAAATGAAACCTATGATTTATTATTCTGGTTTTACTTAGCACAATGAACGCTATTAAGGCACAATCAGAAGAAATTGTTTTTAGTGAATTGATCTATATATAATAAATTATTAAAAAAAATTCAAAAGTAACTGAGATGATTTTACATAATTTGATTTTTGGAATTTTTTATGCTATAATTAAAATAGATTAAAATTTAGGAGGAATACTTTATGAAAATCAAACAACACGGAACCATTCCTGAATGGAAGCTTGATGTTACCTGTAAAAACTGCAATGCAATAATTACTCTTGAGGGAGCAAAAGACATGTATGCAAAATCACACCCTACTGGAAAAATGGATGGGATATACGTTGACTATGGTCCAAGAACATTCCATTGTACTTGCCCAGAGTGTGGAAAGGAAATCAAAGTAGCTTCTAAAAGCATAAGAGAAGATATAAAGTCAAAAGTGAAAACTAAAAACTAAAGCTTGTCTTATGTTGTAGTGTAAATATCCCTTATCATTATAGTTAATGGTTAGGGATATTTCATTTTTTGACTTTTTTATATAAAATTGTTGCGATTTATAAAAAATATGATATACTTTAATAAATTGATTGATATTTGTATCAATCGTTAGAGGTGTGAAAAAAGTTGTAGATATCTACGTTGTTCGCACTAGAATATGAAATTAAAATTTTAGTTCTAATTAAATTTTGTGCAGGTTTTTTAAGGAGAAAAAACAAATGAAACCTATGATTTATTATTCTGGTTTTACTTGGGACTTAGATTTGATGTTGCTTTTTAAAGTTCTATATAAAAATGAGTGAAAAATTTTCACTCATTTTTTGTATTATGGGAATTATCTCTTTCTTTGTAGAAAAATGCGATGAAATGTATATAAAAATATGCAATAAATATTTTATGCAGAACAAACGTATGATATAATTATCTTGAATGAAAAATCTTTGCCAATTATGAATAGAATTAATTAGATTATAAATAATTATACATCAAACCAATTAAATTTTTCACTAGAAATTAAATACTATGTTATATTGGAATAAAAAATTAAAGAATAACTTATTTGTAAAAAAATGAAATGTATATTCTAAAATGCATAATATTTATGTATTTATTTATGTTAATTAAAAAGTATATAGAGAACAAATATTTTGCGTCATTCAAATATAATTAATATCATACATGTTTTTGTTTTTTACAATATTATATTAGCTTGAATATTATGAACCATATTACAAATAATAAATGCTGATTAAATTTAATGTTACTATTCAGACTATGACTAGTTAAAAACACAAAATTATTTTTTATTTATATTATAATATACGTAATAAACTTAAGCTTGTAGTTTTTTAAAACTTATAATAATTATTTCAAAACGACTTGTAACACCATGTTGACACACTTTTTGTAATTTCGGAATTCTACCTAATCTGAATAGTAACAATTTAATATAATAAATTATCCTAAAATCTTGTAAAAAGTTTTGATATAATATATAATTATGATGTAAATAAATATACGTTAAAGAGGGGTTGAATCTAATGAAACACACGCTAAATTCAATATTTAAAAATGCAGAGCAAAATTATAATATTATATGTAAAACACATAAGTTACTTGAAAGTAGTTATGAACTAAAAATACCTATTCATTCTGCTGGACAGTGGATACTTGACAATATGTATATTATAGAAGAACAGTATGAAGAAATAAAAGAAGCAAGGCGTTCTTTAAAATCTAAAAGGCTTCCTGCTATTATAACACATGATGGGGATAAATATATTTCTATTTTTTATCTTGCATACGAACTTGTTGAACAGAATACTGGATATATTGATCAGAATTTGATTTTGAATTGTTTAAAAGAACATCAAAAATTATCTTATCTTACTTCTGAAGAACTTGATCTGTTTATTTTAATGTTAAAAATTGCACTTTTAAAATTTATTGCAAGAATATGTATAAATATTACGAATTCTCAGGCTAAGAAAATTGAAGTCGAAGAAATCATTATAAATGAAAATTCTGATTCTAAGTATAGTAAAGAGATATTTTTAAATTTAAGAAAGAAATTTTATTTAAAAGATTATATTATAAATGAAAATCATATAAAAACTGCAAATACAGCTTTTATAGAATATATGTCATATAGATTAAAAGAGCTTGGAACAAAAGGTGAAAAATATTTTGATAGATTAAAAGATGAAGCTGAAAAAATTGGATTTACTGTTGAAGAAGCCATTATAAAAGAACATATGGAAATTGCTAAGACCACTGACTATATTGGTAGGGCCATCCTTGCATATAAACAAATACAAGGAATTAATTTTAGAGAAATATTTGAAAAAGTAAGTAAAATAGATGAAGCTTTAAAACTTGATTATTCAAATGAATTTAAAAAATGTGATTATAAAACAAAGTCTAGATATAGAGAATATATTATAAAATTAGCAAAAAAATATAACTTGTCAGAAGTATATGTAGCTAAAAAAGCTGTCGAGTGTTCTAAAAAATATAAAAAACACGTAGGATTTTTCTTAATTGGAGAATATAGATATTTATTAAAAAAAGAGTTAAAGAAATCATATATTGGAGAAGTTATATATAATAAATTTATTGAGCCAACAAAGACTGTATGGTATCTTCTTATTATATTATTACTAACGGTAGAATTTACTATACTTGTTGGATATAATTTATTCCATTTTAAATCAGTTTGTGCAATAATAGTTGCTTTTGTTATAACGTTTATATTATCTTTTGAATGTGCACAAAAATTGGTTAATTACTTCTTTAGAAAAGCTTTACGACCAGAGATATTACCTAGATTTGATTTTGCAAAAACAGTTGATGAAAATAACGTGACATATGTTGTCATGCCAACAATTATTTCTTCTATAGAAAAACTAGATCAAATGATAAAGAAAATGGAAGTTACATATCTTGCAAATCGTAGTGATAATATGTACTATATGCTAATAGGTGACTGCGTATCAAGTAATAAAGAAGTTATAGATATGGATAAAAAAATACTTGATTATGCCAAGCAAGAATTAGATAAGCTTAATGCTAAATACAAATCATCTCATATATTATTTAATTTTGTATATAGAAAACGTGTGTTCTCTAAAGGTGAAAACTGCTATATGGGATGGGAGAGAAAAAGAGGAGCGTTACTTGAATTTAATAAATTAGTACTAGGAAAATATACAGATGAAGAAGTAGATAAAAGATTTTATGTTACATACAACGATATTGTAAATGCAAAATACGTAATTACAATTGATGAAGATACTAATTTATCTCTTAATACAGCAAAGGATCTTGTATCAATAGTTGCTCATCCATTAAATAAACCAATACTTTCTAAGAATGGTAAAATTGTAAAAAAGGGATATGGCTTAATTCAACCTTCAGTTGGACTTGATATTGTCGATGCTAATAAATCAATATTTTCAAAAATATTTGGTGGATTTGGAGGCTTAGATATATATACAACTGCAGTATCTGATGTGTATCAAGATGTTTTTGGAGAAGCAATATTTTGTGGTAAGGGAATATATAATATAGAATTATTTGACAAATTAGTTGCAAATGAAATACCAGAAAATTTGGTGCTTTCACATGATCTATTGGAAGGTTCAATCTTAAGAGCTGGACTTGCTTCTGACATAGAAGTTCAAGATGGCTTTCCTAAAAATTATATTGCATATATGAAAAGATCACATAGATGGTATAGAGGAGATATGCAAATTATAAAATGGTTAATAAGTCCTAAGTCAAAACTTAATTTACTATCTAAATGGAAAATATTTGATAATTTAAGGAGACCACTTTTAGATGTTGTAGCTCTTATTGCAATAATACTTTCTTGCTTTGTTTCTACAAAAGTATTTGCCGCAACTTGCCTTTTAGTTTTTGTTGCAATTAATTTTGGAAATGTTATTTCAATATTTGATATACTTTTATTTGGAAAAATTAGACATTCTAAAGAGGTACAATATATACCAATTATTCATGGAATTGATGCTGTTTTTTTAACAATGTGTTTTAACTTTGTTACGATTCCATATAAATCATATATATGTTTAAATGCTTTTATAAAATCAATATATAGGATGTTAATATCACATAAAAATTTACTACAGTGGACTACAGGTGAAATGTTAGATAAAACATCTAAAAACACATTAAAATACTATTATTTTAATATGTTACCTAATGTTATAGTTGGTGCTTTTGTAGCTTTTATACCTTTTTTACCATCAAGTATAGGTCTTGATTTATATTTTGATTTTAAAATACTTATTGGAATTTCAATGATAATTGCTCCAATATTTGCGTATTTACTTGGTAAAGACCATTTGTTCGGTAGGAGAAAAAAATTAGATCAAAAAGGAAATGATGATGTTATAGAAATAGCAAAAAGAACATGGGGATTTTTTGATAGTATGATGAGTGAAGTAAACAACTATTTACCAACAGATAATTACCAGGAAGATAGAAGGTATAAAATTGTAAATAGGACATCATCAACAAATATAGGATTTGCTTTACTTTCTATAATAGATGCATATGATTTAAAATTTATAGATGCAAATGAATGTATAGATAGACTTCAAAAAGTATTTAATACAATTTTAAAACTTGAAAAATGGAATGGACATTTATATAACTGGTACAATATAAAAACACTAGAGCCTTTAAGACCAAGATTTATATCTACAGTAGATAGTGGAAATTTTGTGGCAAGTTTATATGTAACAAAACAATTTTTAATCGAATTATTAGGTCATAATAAATTTGAAAAAGAGATTGAAGTAGAAAACGAACATTTAATTAATCAGATGATTGAAATTGTACAAAAAATAATTGATGAAACAGATTTTACAGTGCTATATGATACTTCTAGAAATCTATTTTCAATTGGATATGCTCAAGAAAACGGTAAACTTGTAGATAGTTACTATGATATGCTTATGTCTGAAAGTAGGACTACAAGTCTTATTGCAATAGCTTCAAGGCAAGTAACATCTAAACATTGGTTTGCACTTGCTAGAAATTTGGTAAAAGTTGATGGATATAAAGGTCTTATATCGTGGAGTGGCACAGCATTCGAATATTTTATGCCATATTTATTTGATAAGTCATATGAACATACATTAATTGATCAATCATTATTTTTTACAATGTATAGTCAAATAAAATATGCTAAGGAAAATAACGTTCCGTTTGGTATATCAGAGTCAGCTTATGCTGTTAAAGACGATATGTTAAATTATCAATATAAGGAATTTGGTATTCCATGGCTTGGACTAAAAAGAGGACTTAATAATTATCTTGTCGTTGCTCCATATGCATCTATATTAATGCTTGAATATTCACCGCAGAAAGTATATAAAAATATTAAGAAGTTAAAAAAATTAGGCATGTATTCTGCTTTTGGATTTTATGAATCTATTGATTATACTAAAGAACATTTAGATGAAAATTCTACAAGTAAGATTGCCAAAACATATATGGCACATCACCAAGGTATGATTTTAACAGCTATTAATAATTATATAAACAGCGGTATTATACAAAGAAGATTCCATAGAAATCCTAATATTAGAGCGTGTGAGATATTACTTAAAGAACGTGAGAGAATGAAGGCTAAAATAAAGAAGAAAATAAGTGATAATAGTAATAAATTTAAGCAAAAAAATCTTAATAAATATACAACTCATGTTACATGTGACTACGCAGAAAGAGTATATGTAGACGAGAATCCTGATTTTAAACAAAACTTAGATATTGCTTTTTTACGCGGTTCAAACATGTCTTCACTAATTACAAATACTGGTTCTAGTTTTATAAAATATAAAGATAAAATAGTAAATAAACAAAGATATACTGATATAAAGAGTACAGGAAATTTTGTTTATCTTACTGATAAAGTGTCTGGAAATAGATTTAGTGCAACAGATGGAAATATATTGAGTACTAATAATAAAAATTCAACTAAGTGCGTTTGGACGTCTTCACTTAATAGGGTTGAAACATATATTGAAGATGGAAATTTAGAAACAACAACTACTACTTTTATTTCACCTGAATATAACGTGGAAATAAAAAAAGTAAGTATATATAACAATACTAGTTTAAGACGTGAAATATTAATTAATACGTATATGGAACCTGCTATGACAGATTATATGACAAATGTTGTTCATCCTTCATTTAGTAATCTACAAATTGAAACATATTATGACGATGATTTAGATATACTTGTTGCAAGTAAAAGAAAGAAAAATGAAGAAGATACTGATTTATTTGTATATACTAAACTTATCGGTATAGATCTGGATAAAGAGGTAGAAACTGAAAAGCAAAAGATTGTAAAAAATCCTGATGAGGCATATAACCAAAATGTTGTTAAATATCCTTTATGGCCAATACTATCATATAGAGCAACAATTATACTAGATCCACATGAAAGACAAGAATTTTATTACATTTTAGGTGTTGCAGATAGTAAATATAAGATTTCAAATACCGTTGTTAATTTAGATGAAGTTACAATAGATGAACATTTTAAACTTGCAAGTGAGCTAAACAGCATTCAGGCAAGATACTTAAAACTTGAAAATGGTAAAGCTCAAGTATATAACAATATATTAAAAGACGTATTATTTAGAAAAACAAATTTAAATAATAATAAATTTTGGAATGAATCACTAAATCAGTCTATATTATGGAAGTATTCAATTTCTGGTGATTTACCAATTATACTTGTATATGTTGATAAAATTGAAAATGCTGGAATAATTAATGAAGTAATAAGCTTTATGGATTATGTTAAAAGTAGAAAAATTGATTTAGATATTGTAATTTTAATTGATGAGGCACAAAAACAAAATGGACCTATTTATACATATTTAAGGACTAGATTAGATAGAGCTATATTTTCAGATATTACAAAAGGAAATATATATTTACTTAATATAAATGTCTTAAATAAAAATGAAATTGATCTATTATCTTTTCTTGCAAAGAGATATATTAAGGATGTTAGAGAACTTTTAACAGTTAGTGAAGAAAATGATACAGCAGATGAGTTAGTAAACAAAGAATTAACATATGATCATAGGGAGGATGTATAATAAAATGAAAATAGGTAATACTTCAGATTACATTGCGTTTAATTCATATGGAGGTTTTTCTAAAAATAAAGATGAGTATCATATTTTAAATACTAATACTCCTCTTCCATGGTGTAATGTAATGGCTAATAAAAATTTCGGTACTATAATTTCAAGTTATGGTACCGTGTATACCTATTATATTAATAGTAGGGAATATAAACTTACTGATTGGTGCAATGATTGGATTGAATTTAAGCCTGGTGAATCTTTTAAGGGAATATTTGAAAAAAACTATAATTTGGTTTATGGATTTGGATATACAAGAGTTCTTGAGGAAGAAGAGTATATAAGAAAAACTATGGATGTATTTATTCCTAAAGAAGATAATGTAAAAATTCAATATATTACACTTGAAAATAATTATGGAGAAGAGAAAAGTGTAAAAATTGAATATAAATTAGAACCGACTCTTGGAGTATCTCAGGAAACAAATGCTGGGTATATATTGTGTAAAGAGGAAGATAATACAATGATTTTAAAAAATCCTTATAGTATTGATTTTTCTGAGTGCGAAGCATTTGAATTTGTTGTAAAAGATAGTGATAACATAACGTATGAATTTGATACAAAAAGCTATAACTTAAGTTTAAATATAGTAATAGCTCCAAATTCAAAAGAAGAATTTTCGATAATTTTAGGTGCAAATAAAACAAAAACTAAAGAGTATATAAAAAGCATGAAAGATAAATATTCATCAAATAAAAACGTTGTAAAAGAATATAATGAAACCAAAAAATACTGGAAGAAACTTGTTGTACCAAACACAAAATTTAACACTGGTGATGAATATATTGATATAATGGCAAATGGTTGGCTTTTATATCAAACTATAGTATGTAGACTTTATGCTAGAAGTGGTTTTTATCAATCAGGAGGAGCTATTGGATTTAGAGATCAACTTCAGGATACCTTAGCCTTGATTTCGTCTTCGCCTGAGATTACAAGAAATCAAATAATTTTAAATTCAAGTAAACAGTTTGAAAAAGGTGATGTTTTGCATTGGTGGCATGAACACAACTCTGCAGGAATTAGGACATATTTTAGTGATGATTATTTATGGCTTCCTTATGTTTTAAGTGAATATATATCTAAAACTAAAGATTACTCTGTATTAGAAGAGAAAACGAAATATTTAGAAGATAAACTAATGGGAAATAGGAGAGAACTTTATGATGTTTATCACAATATTAATGTAGAAGATAGTGTTTATAATCATGCAAAAAAAACAATTACATATGGCTTATCAAGAAAGAATCCTTCAAATGGATTACTTGATATTGGAGATGGTGATTGGAATGATGGCTTTAGCAATATACGTGGTCAATCAGTATGGCTTACATTTTTTATGATGAATGTTTTAGATAGATTTTCTAGTATGGCAAAATATATGAAAGATAATGAAATGGTTGAAACATGTAAAAGAGAAAGACATTTATTAAAGCATAGCATTATTGAAAATTGTTGGGATAGCGATCATTTTGTAAGAGCATTTTTTGAAAATGGTGAAGTGCTTGGTGCGTACTCAAATAAAGAGTGTAAAGTTGATATTATATCTCAGTCTTGGGCTGTTATTTCAATGATAAATGATAAAGATGTAAAAAATGAACTTTTAACATGTATGGAATGTGCATATAATTATCTTGTTGATAAGGAAAATATGGTAGTAAGACTATTATATCCACCGTTTGATAAACCTAAAAATAATCCTGGATATATAAAGGCATATGTTCCAGGGACAAGAGAAAATGGAGGACAATATACTCATGGCGCAACTTGGTTTTCAAAAGCATATTTTGAATTAAAAAACAAGGAAAAGGGAATAGAGATATTAAAACTTTTGAACCCTATTTATCATAGTGATACAAAAGAAAAAGCAGATAAATATATGGTTGAACCATATGTTGTTGCAGCGGATATATATTCTAATCCTGAACATCCTGGAAGAGGAGGTTGGACTTGGTATACAGGCTCATCTGCTTGGATGTATAAAATAATTGAAGATTATTTAAAATAAAAAGAGGCTGTAAAAAAGTCTAATAAAAAGTAATAGTTGAGTTCAATTTTGAACTTGACTATTATTTCTTAGAAAATTTACTAAGAAATTACTAATTCAGCTCTTTTTTGTACAAAAAATGAGTGGATTTTTTCACTCATTTTTCATTTGGATTTTTTTATCGTCTGTAAGTACATGGTCATCTAAGTACAACTTCATATATAAATATAATTAGTAACCAGGTTAAAGGTATACTAATAATATACATTATAATAAAAGGATTAATAGGGGTATTGTAATTAATATATTCAATATTTTCTATTGTAATATCTTTTTTATGATACTTAGTTATTACATTTACTTTTTTTATCGTATTTTCTTTAATATCTCTAACCTTAATTGTTACATAATCTTCGCCAAATTCTTTTGTTGTAACTTTAAAATTTAGATCTACCCACTCGAAATCAGCACTACTTGAGATATTTGCTGTATTTGTACTTTTATCATAGGCTACGACTATTTTTTCATTACATGCTGTAAAAAATAGTATAATTAGTACCATACAGCTTAAAAACGATATTATCTTTTTTAATTTCATTATTTTCACTCCTAATAAATTATTTTTTGGATTATAATATGTAATATATTTACCATGTATTATATCATGAGTGTCAATCCCTCATATAAATTAGTAAGCAATTAAATTTTATTGCTTGAATTTGTTGAAAAATCAGAAAAATATGATATAATATAATAGTTAGTTTAATAGTAATATATGAAAGTTACTTGAATGGAGGATTAAAAATGAATGTAAAAGTAGATAAGCAAGAAAATTCAAAAGTAGTATTAGAGTTTACAATGGATAAAGAAACTTTTGAAAAAGAACTAGACAAAGCATTTCATAAAAATGCAAAGTATTTTAAGGTACCTGGTTTTAGAAATGGTAAAGTACCAAGAAATGTTGTAGAGAAAGTATATGGTGAAGGTGTTCTATATGAAACAGTTATTGAAGATAACGTAGATGATGAATATAGAAAGGCTGTAGAAGATAATAAATTAGAAGTAGTATCTAAACCTGAGCTTGATGTAAAGCAAATTGGTAAAGGTAAGGATTTAATATATACAGTTACTTTATTTGTAAAACCTGAAGCTACTGTAAAAAAATATAAAGGTTTAGAAGTTAAAAAAATTGATTCTAAAGTATCAAAAAAAGAAGTAGATGCTGCAATTGAATCTGATAGACAAAAAAATGCAAGAGTTGTATCTGTAGATGACAGAGATCTACAAAAAGATGATATTTCTACAATTGATTTTGAAGGTTTCGTTGACGGTGTAGCTTTTGAAGGTGGTAAAGCTGAAAATTTTGAACTTACAATTGGTAGTGGGCAATTTATACCTGGATTTGAAGATCAATTAATTGGTATGAAAATAGGAGAAGAAAAAGAAATAAATGTAACATTCCCTAAAGAATACCATGCTGAGAATCTAGCAGGTAAACCAGCAATGTTTAAAGTAAAACTAATAAGTATAAAATCTAAAATTTTACCTGAGCTTGATGATGAGTTTGCAAAAGATGTTTCTGAATTTGAAACTTTAGCAGATTATAGAAAAGATGTTGAAAAGAAAGTAAAAAAACAAAAAGAAGAGAGTGCTAAAAATCAAAAGGAAATTGCTGTAATCGATAAATTAGTTGAAAATACAGAAGTTGTAATTCCTGAATCTATGATTGATGACGAAGTTGAAAGTATGTCAAATCAATTTGCTTCTAATTTAGCATATCAAGGATTAGATCTTAAAACTTATTGTATGTATATGAATACAACTGAAGAAGAATTTAAGAAAAACTTAAGACCTGAAGCAGAAAAAAATGTTAAGTTAAAACTTGCACTAGATGCTATTGAAAAGCTTGAGGAGATTAAAGTTGAAGCAAAAGAAATAGATGAAAAAATAGATGAATTAAAAAAACAATACGGATCTGAAAATACAAATGACGATTTAAATAAAAATGAGAATGTAAGACATTATATGGAAGAAAAAATAAAACAAGATAAACTTATGAAAATAATTGTAGACTCTGCAATTGAAAAATAATAGTAGGAGGTTATATAAATGGAAAAAAATAGTTTAGTACCTTATGTTATTGAACAAACAAGTAAAGGGGAAAGATCTTATGATATTTTCTCTAGACTTTTAAAAGAAAGAATAATATTTTTATCTGAACAGGTTGATAGTGCATCTGCATCTGTTGTAATTGCTCAATTATTATTCTTAGATGCAGAGGATCCTGGTAAAGATATTTATCTATATATTAATAGTCCTGGTGGAAGTATAACTGATGGAATGGCTATATATGATACTATACAATACATTAAATCTGATGTTTGTACAATTTGTGTTGGTCTTGCTGCAAGCATGGGTTCTGTATTACTTGCTGCAGGTACAAAGGGAAAAAGGTATGCATTACCTAATTCTGAAATACTAATTCATCAACCTTTAATTGCAGGTGGTGGTCTTTCAGGTCAAACAACTGAAATAAAAATACATGCAGATCATATGGTTAAAACTAGAGAAAAACTAAATAAGATTTTAAGTGAAAGAACAGGTCAACCATTGGATGTTATTGAAAAAGACACTGAAAGAGATAATTATATGACTGCTGAAGAGGCAAAAAAATACGGACTTATTGATGAAATAATGACTAATATAAACGATATAGTTAAGGAGAAATAATATATGGGAAAAAAAGGAAAATCTTCATATGATGATATGATTTTTTGTTCTTTTTGTGGTAGACTTAGGGAAGAAGTAAATAAAATGATAGAAGGCCCTGAGTCTATCTATATTTGTGATGATTGCGTAGAAATGTGTCATAAAATTATGCATAATCAAGAAGTTCCTTTAACAGGCGATGATGTGTCATCTAAAAATAAAGAACTTGTGGAGGGAAAAGATTTGCCTTCACCAGAGGAAATAAAAAAAGTTTTAGATGAATACGTAATTGGTCAAGATGCTGCAAAAAGAGTTTTGGCTGTTTCTGTATACAATCATTACAAAAGAATCAGAAATCAAGATAAATTAGATGATGTTGAAATACAAAAGAGTAATATTTTATTACTTGGACCTACAGGTTGTGGAAAAACATTACTTGCTCAGACATTAGCAAAAATTTTACATGTACCTTTTGCAATAGCAGATGCAACAACATTAACCGAAGCTGGATATGTTGGAGAAGATGTTGAAAATATATTGTTAAGACTTATTCAGGCAGCAGATTTTGATATTCAAAAAGCTGAAAAAGGAATTATATATATTGACGAATTGGACAAGATTACTAGAAAATCTGAAAATCCTTCGATTACACGTGATGTAAGTGGTGAAGGAGTACAACAAGCTCTTCTTAAGATAATAGAGGGAACAGTTGCTAATGTTCCGCCACAAGGTGGAAGAAAACATCCACAACAAGAATTTATAAAAATTGATACGAAGAATATATTGTTTATTTGTGGTGGGGCTTTTGATGGTTTAGAGAAGATAATAGAAGCAAGAACTAATACTAAATCAATGGGATTTGGAGCCAAAGTTGAGGAAAAAGAAAATGTAGACGTTGGTAAAGTTTTCTCAGAAGTTCAACCTCAAGATATAATTAAATTTGGATTAATACCTGAACTTGTTGGACGTTTACCAATTATTACAAGTTTAAATAACCTTGATAAAAACGCATTAATAGATATTCTTACTAAACCTAAAAATGCTATTGTTAAACAATATAAAAAATTATTTAAGATGGATAATGTTAAACTAGATATTCATAAAGGTGCCTTAGAAAGAGTTGTTGAACTTGCTTCAGAGAGAAAAACAGGAGCAAGGGGACTTAGAGCTATAATGGAAAACTCAATGATGGAGGCAATGTATGAAGTACCATCTGATAAAAATATCGTAAAATGTACAATAACTAAAGATGTTATAGACGGTAAGGGAAAACCAATATATGAATACAAGAAATAGTTATAAATATATAAAAATCACACTATTATTAAAATAGTGTGATTTTAAAATTTTATGCCTCTAAAGTTGTTCTTTCAAGTTTAGCCGTATGCTTCTTTACATTTATTTCAATAATTTTATAAAGAAATTGCTGATTACAGATTTTAACATATTTTCCAACGGTAGCCTTAAAAAAACTTTTATTGTTAAATTTAAAAGTTTTAGCGTACATTTTACTTGCAATATCTTCATATGCCACTGAAATATATCTTGTTGAAAGATATGCCGTATTAGCTTTCATCTTAATCGGAAATGATTTAGTGTGATTCGAATTATTGGTGTTTTCATCTAATTCAATATTTTTTTCATCTTCATTGGAATTATTATTTTGGGGCTGTATGTTAGTATGAATAATATTTATTCCAAGAGCAAGACACTGCATAACAAATTCGAGATCAGCAGAACAAATGGTTAAATCTTTTTTTTGAACATTTTCAAGTGCAGAGGTAATTATTAAAAGATCGTGTATATAACTACAGCTATTTTTGTCATACGCCTTGTTTTCAGCTACGTATTTTATGTTATATTTCTTTCTATTGTTTAATAGAAATATTAATAAATAAAATACATCCATATTTTGTATTTTAATTAATTCTTCCAGATTAACTGATAAAATTAATTTTTTTATACCTGGATCAAATAACATATTTAATCCAATTTGTTCTTTAGACATATATACAAAATATGATGTGTCTATAACAAGATTTTTTGTTTTAGGCAATATAATATTATCCTTATGTTCCTCACAATAATTAATTACTTTATTACTATACTCCTCTCTAATAAAAATGCGAAAATTTCTTTTAATGCATTCCAGCATTAAATCAAAATTATCTGTTTTTACAAACAAGTTCTTGTATTTTTTCAATTTGCTTACTAAGCATAATACAAAATTTCTGTAGCAAGCACCTTCTTTATAACTGTCATCTACAGAATAAATAGTTGGAAAATCAATATATTCAACTTTAGTTGATTCAGATAATAGTTGAATAATAGGGCCAAATTGACTTAAGTGATAATTCCGCTTTATTTCTTTAAGTAAAAATGTAGGAATTATAATTTTTCCAATCGAGTCATTGTTGAGATCACTTGTAATTGATGGTGCATTATTTGGTTCTAATGCATCAATAGCATAGACCAATGATTTTTTCATAATTTCACTCCTTTTATATAATACAACAAAAGTGTACAATAATTTACATAATTATATCATACATATATATAATATGTCAACTATATTGTTGTACATATATAAAAAATATGATATAATTATTTGGGTGATTATTTTAATGTATTTTAGCCTTAAATCAGATATAGAAAAAAATCAATATGATTATGTAGCATCAAATATATTGGTAGAAAAAAAATCTAAATTTATAGCATATATATTTAATATTTCTTGTAAGAATGAGGCAGAAGACTATTTAGAAAGAATAAAAATGGAAAATAAAGATGCAAGGCATATTGTATATATATATTCATATTTAGATAAAATTACTAATATTCCAGTAATTAATTTTTCAGATGATGGAGAGCCTCAAGGTACAGGTACAAAAGCTATTTATGAACTTATATCAAAAGAAAGAATAACTAATATATGTATTGTAATTGTAAGGTATTTTGGAGGAATTTTGCTTGGAGCAGGACCTCTTTCAAGAGCATATTTAAATTCTTTTAGAGGTGCACTTTTAAAATGCGATAAATATGAAATTTTGAATTACGATGAAGAAAAATATACAATGGAATATTATCAATATGACAATTTTAAAAATAAAATGAGCGAATATATAGATAAGAAACTTATTATTATTGACAATGTAAAGTTTAATGAAAAAGTAGATATATTAATTAAAATTGAGAGAACAAATAAAAAACAGATATTAAGTAAAATAAATGAAATTTTATTTTAAAGAACAGATATTCTTTTTTTATACAAAAAAGAGTTGACAAACATTTGTTTATATTGTATAATTATCTTATAAAGAACAAAAGTTCATGAGGTGATTATATATGAAAAGGAAAAGTAGAATAAAAATAGTATCAAAAAAAAGATTTATAACAAATATTTTTGTTATTTTAATACTAGGAATATGTATAAGTTTTTTTACAAGTAAAAGCTTCGGAAAGAAAGAAATTCATACATATAAATATACTGTATCAAGTACTGATACTCTTTGGAATATATCAAAAAATGTATGTAAAAATAGTGATGATAATTCTATATCAATTCAAGATGTAGTTAAAGATATAAAAAGTAGAAATAATTTAGCTGATAGCTCAATATATGTTGGACAAGTTTTAAATATTCCAATATACTAATTATTTGACAAGCGTTCAAATAAGTGGTATAATTTTAATATGCAGGATATGTATTTTTTGATATAATTATTAAGGAGGTACAAATATGGCTTGGATTAGAGCTGATATTACTAACAAATTTGCACATCTTGATGTAGAAAATGTTATGCAGATTGAATCAATCTTAAAGCGGCAGTTATATGATAAAGAAGCAACAGCAAACATAAATCTTGATTTTGATAAAGTATATAATAATAGTATATATACTTCGTATGAATCAATTTTAGGTTTATTAAAGTTTATGAAACTTTATAACGTATCTGTTGATTGCATTCTCTTCACTGGTCATGCTGGCAATGGACATAGAGCACCAACAAGGGCAATAGCAAAAAAGCTTACCGAAAAAACAGAAAAAAATGTCATTATCGTGGATATTTTATCTTTGTTTTCTTCAACTGTAGCTAAACTTAATGATAAAGCATGGGTTACATTATCAAGAAGTAAGCTTGGACAAAATATTTGGAATAAAGTGGTAAGAGGTGAAATCGATCCAGAAAAAACGGGATTTGATATAGCTCCTATATTTAAAATTCTTTATTCAAAAAAGCTTAAAAAGCTGATTAATAAAATTGCTCCAAAAGTTGTTCTTTCAACCTATCCATATTCTAATGCAATTCTTTCAAAAATTGCAGAAGATAATCCTTGTATTAAGTTTGCAGGAGTTGTTGTTACAGACATTGAAATGTTAGGCTTTGCTATGTCTTCCTATGGAGATGTAAGTAATTTATACTATTTTGTCGCTTCAAAAACATCTTGGGAGAATGGTCTTAAGATTTATTCATATTTGAAGGATTCAAAAGGACCTATATATATAGGAACAAATCCATGTTTCTTCGATGGAGAAGCTGATTCATCAAATATCGTACCAGATACTGTTCTTTTCGTTCCAGGAAGTGCAGAAGGTCTTGGTATGGGTATAAAGATTCTTCCAAAACTTGCAAGATTCTGCAAAGAAAATAATAAGAAGCTTATATGTATTTCTGGTCAAGGAAAGCCATATAATTTTGCAAAAAAAATTCACGCAAATTATAAGTCTACAATGTCACTTTTTAAGTATGTTGCGTCAAGCGACTTGAAAAAGCTTATATCATCTTGTGAAGTTGTAATTGGTAAAGCTGGAGGAAATATGTCATCTGAATTTGTATCTAAATCTGGATGCAAGATATTTTATGCATCAATTAAAGGTCAGGAAACAGATAATGCTAAATATTATAGTGATTTGGGAATTGCAACAAATGTAGGAAATGATACAAAAAAACTTTTCAATGCAATAATTGAGAAGCCATGTACACCAAGTATATATGGAGCTGGTATTATTTCAAAATCTGCAGTTGATACAATTGTAGATACAGTAATTCCATATTTGGGCTAAAAAGTAAAGCTAGGATTAATTTTATCCTAGCTTTACTTTATATATTTCTTCTATTTAAAGGATTTTTTGAAAGAGCATCTTTTACTTGTTCATTATCAACATGAGTATATATTTCAGTAGTTGAAATACTTTCATGTCCTAAAACCTGTTGTAATGATCTTATATCAACTTTTCCATATTTAAGCATAAGAGTAGCTGCTGTATGCCTTAGTTTATGTGGAGAATATTTTTTAGGATCAAGACCTGCTTGCATTACATATTTTTTTACAATCATCTCAACCATTCTATTACTAATTCTTTTACCAAAACTACTTATAAATAGAGCATCACGATCTTTTAGATTATCCTTAGGCCTAACTTTAATGTAATCATCAATAGCAGATTTACAGGCTTCATTTAAGTATAAACTACGTTCTTTATTTCCTTTACCAATTACACTTAATGAAGTTCCTTTTATGTCCTTTATATTTATATTTACAAGCTCAGATAAACGAAGCCCACAGTTTAAGAAAAGTGTTATAATAGCATAGTCTCTTTTTTCAAATTTTCCATCGATGGAGTGGAGGAGAGAGAGGCTCTCATCTAAAGTTAAATATTTTGGATTTCTTTTTTCTAATCTTGGCATTTCAAGTTCAACGGTTGGATTTATTTCTAGAGCTTTTTCTTTAAAACACAAATAATTAAAAAAAGATTTTAATGCAGAAACTTTTCTAGATCTAGTTGTAGCTTTATCTGAATTATTTGATAAATAATCTAAATAATTATACATATCATTTAATTTAATTTTTTTTATAAAATTTATATCAATATCTTTAATATCTATTTTATTTAAATCTGATTTATCTAAATTGTATAAATCTGCTTTAAAAAATCTAAATGCATTTCTTAAATCGTAATAATATTCTTTAACGGTATTTTTAGATCTGTTTTGTATGTTTTTCATATACATTAAGAAATTTTTTATATATTCTGGTACATCATCATACATTTATATATCACCTCAAAAAACGACGCTCTAAAATCGATTTTAAGGCATTTTTATTATCAAGGGTATATAGTTACATGTCAGTATAAATGCTATAAAAAGACTTAAAATGAAAATAAAGCTAATTTTTACTATATATATTAAAAATTTATAATTCTGTAATTAATTTATTATACATTTTATTTTTTATTATATATAATAAATATCAAAGTATATAAAAGTTATAGTAAATTAATATAAATAGTATAATATATCTAAATAATACCATATATTGAGGTTTTAGTCAATAACTTCTTACCTTATTTTCACAAAATTATTATTTTGCGCAATTATAAAGAAAATTAAAAAGGTGCTTTTTATACACCTCTTACATCTCTTCTTTTCATATTTTAAATATTCTCTTTATAAATGAAAACATCTTATTATACAATTTATTATTTTCTAACTTTGCAATTGCATTTTCATTTTCTACATTAATGTTAGTTTTATTTTTAAATAAGTCTTTTGAATCATATTTTTCTTGAATTTCGTTTGTAAAATTTTGTTCGTTTAACTCATGAATTTTTTCCATTAAATCTTTTTGTTCTTTACTTAATAAATATTCCATATTTATATACGATAATATTACTATTGTATTTCTATCAAACTTTTGTTCTTCTAATCGCTTGCTTTCATCATATTTCCATATGTATTCTTTATCTTTATGTTTTTTTATACCTTTTAGTACATCCTCTGGTATTTTATTTAATTCTTCTTTAGATAGATGATTAAGCACTTCATCTACTTCTACTAAACATTTCTCATATTCCACTAATATTTCACACCTTGCTCTTTCTTATTTCTTTTTCATTAGATAACATCTTTGCTTTTTCTACTCCGCTCTATTTCAGAGGTTGTAATGTTGTACTTTTTATCTAATTTTGCAATATCTGTTGAATCTATATTTTGAGTTTTACCTTCTTTTGAATTTTCTTTAACAACTGAAAAAAGATATTCTAATCTTTCTTTACTTTCTTTTGTTAAATTTGGTACATAAAGCTCACTTAATTTTGTATTATTTGTAAGAAAATAAAATCCGATCCATTCTGCATTAGGCGCGTCAATTTTTTTCAGACTTTTATTATTTTCCAAAACTTCATTACCAATAGATATTACATTAGGTACTTTAAATTCACTTAATTTGCTATTATTTCTAAGAAAACTATATCCAATCATTTCTAAATTAGGAGCTTCAAATTTTTCTAATTCTATATTATTTTTCAAAACTCCATTACAAATATATGTTACATTAGGTACTTTAAATTCTCTTAATTGTTCATTATATTTAAGAAAATTATCTCCAATTTTCTTTAAATTAGAAGCTTCAAATTTTTCTAAACCTTTATTATTTTCCAAAACTCTATTACAAATACATGTTACATTAGGCACTTTAAATTCACTTAACTGCTCATTATGTCCAAGAAAATCATTTCCGATTTCCGTTAAATTAGGTGCCTCAAATTTTTCTAGTCCTTTATTAAACCTCAAAATTCCGTGTCCAATACATGTTACATTAGGCACTTCAAATTTACTTAATTTATTATTACTAAGAAGGAAACAATCTTTAATTATTTTTACATTAGGAGCTTCAAATTTTTCTAGACCTTTATTAAACATTAAAACGTTATTACCAATATATATTACATTAGGCACATTAAATTCACTTAATTGTCCATTATTTCCAAGAAAATTATCTCCAATTTCCGTTAAATTAGGTGCCTCAAATTTTTTTAGACCTTTATTAATTGCCAAAACATCATCCTCGATACTTGTTACATTTGGTATTTCAATGTTACTTAATTGTTCATTATATTTAAGAAAATTATCCCCTAAATTAGTTAAATTTTCATTTGTGTAACCTATTATATTATTACTTTCTTTGTTTATTTCTATAGTTATTGGTTTATCAGAGCTTTTTTCTTTAATTGTAATTGTCTTTGTTTTTTGTTCACTATTATTGTTATTTGCCATTTCTATTGAATCTATGTTTTTAAAACCATCTATAAAACTATCACTTATTACAGAATCATATAAACTTAACGTTTTATTTTCTTTATCTAAAATAAAATAATCAATTAATTCTTGTTTTTCTGGTTCTAATTTAATAACGTTGCCAAGATCTATAATTACATTGCCAGGACAATAGTACTTACCATTCATTTCCATATTGTATTTATAGTATTTTCCATCATCTGCAACAACATAGCCAGGAATAGAAAATGCTTCAATGTTGGAACTATTTAATGTTAATCCTCTTTCTGATAACAATTTTTCAAAACTTTGCGTAAGTCCTGGTGCTATTTTATCTAAGTCGTTTCCATATGTTGCATCTGGATTATTTACTGTATCATTATATCTATTTTTTATAGATACTGTACTATTTTGAGATTTAGTAAATTGTATTGACATAACAGATGTTCCGTATTCATCTTCTCTTTTAGGATTGTTGAAATCTTCTCTTTTTATTTCTTCTGCATCTTTTTTCACAGCCCAAAATACAACACAGCTATTTAGCCTACCACCCCAAAAAGTACATAATTCTTCGCCTGGTTTATAATATTTTTTAAAACTTTGAATTTCTTCTTCTGAATTGCATTCATATAAATCATATCCATTCTCATCTAAAAGTTGATATGGCGTTTTTTCTCCAATTATTTCTGGCATTTCTTTTTCTACGTCAATATTACTATATATATAATTTTTAAATTCTTCTTCTAAATAATTATTAACTATATCATCATATAACGTTCTACTATTTGTAGCAAATGTAGATTTTAAAACCTCTGTTAATAATCCTTCTTGTTCTAGTAATGTTGGAAAAAGACTTCTGCATAAATGCATAAATCTTTCGCCATATAGTTTCTTTATTCTATTTAGTTCTTTTGAATTAGACATTTCATTTTACTCCTATCCATATAACCTTTTTAGATATATTTCCAAATTGTTTATTACAACTTTTATAATATCAATATCTGTTAAATCTATATCCTTTTTTCCATACTTATCTTCTAAAGTTCCAAATGCATAATTTGTGCTAAAGCCTTCATATCTTGGATTTAACAATTCTGCAGACATATATATGTAATCTCCGATTTGTGGCTTTTTGTCTATGTCAAAAAATTCTAAATTTAAAGTATAATTATTTTCTCTGGAATCTTTTAAATTATATGTATATTTATCAATATTATATATTTTTAACTTTACCATTTAAAATCATCTCATTTCTATATCAATATATAATAATTTTACTATAAAGGAGATTGAATTACAATATAAAAGTTGGGATTAATAAAATTTAATTATAAAAAACAACTTATAATTTTTTTCATAATCTTCTAGTATTTTATTTAATTTTTCTTTAGGTAGATGGTTAAGCACTTCATCTATTTCTATTAAACCTTTCTCATATTCCACTAATATTTCGCACCTTGCTCTTTCTTATTTTTTTCACTAGATAACGTCTTTTCTACTCCGCTCTATTTCAGAGGTTGTAATGTTGTACTTTTTATCTAATTTTGCAATATCTGTTGAATCTATATTTTGAGTTTTACCTTCTTTTGAATTTTCTTTAACAACTGAAAAAAGATATTCTAATCTTTCTTTACTTTCTTTTGTTAAATTTGGTACATAAAGCTCACTTAATTTTGTATTATTTGTAAGAAAATAAAATCCGATCCATTCTGCATTAGGCGCGTCAATTTTTTTCAGACTTTTATTATTTTCCAAAACTTCATTACCAATAGATATTACATTAGGTACTTTAAATTCACTTAATTTGCTATTATTTCTAAGAAAACTATATCCAATCATTTCTAAATTAGGAGCTTCAAATTTTTCTAATTCTATATTATTTTTCAAAACTCCATTACAAATATATGTTACATTAGGTACTTTAAATTCTCTTAATTGTTCATTATATTTAAGAAAATTATCTCCAATTTTCTTTAAATTAGAAGCTTCAAATTTTTCTAAACCTTTATTATTTTCCAAAACTCTATTACAAATACATGTTACATTAGGCACTTTAAATTCACTTAACTGCTCATTATGTCCAAGAAAATCATTTCCGATTTCCGTTAAATTAGGTGCCTCAAATTTTTCTAGTCCTTTATTAAACCTCAAAATTCCGTGTCCAATACATGTTACATTAGGCACTTCAAATTTACTTAATTTATTATTACTAAGAAGGAAACAATCTTTAATTATTTTTACATTAGGAGCTTCAAATTTTTCTAGACCTTTATTAAACATTAAAACGTTATTACCAATATATATTACATTAGGCACATTAAATTCACTTAATTGTCCATTATTTCCAAGAAAATTATCTCCAATTTCCGTTAAATTAGGTGCCTCAAATTTTTTTAGACCTTTATTAATTGCCAAAACATCATCCTCGATACTTGTTACATTTGGTATTTCAATGTTACTTAATTGTTCATTATATTTAAGAAAATTATCCCCTAAATTAGTTAAATTTTCATTTGTGTAACCTATTATATTATTACTTTCTTTGTTTATTTCTATAGTTATTGGTTTATCAGAGCTTTTTTCTTTAATTGTAATTGTCTTTGTTTTTTGTTCACTATTATTGTTATTTGCCATTTCTATTGAATCTATGTTTTTAAAACCATCTATAAAACTATCACTTATTACAGAATCATATAAACTTAACGTTTTATTTTCTTTATCTAAAATAAAATAATCAATTAATTCTTGTTTTTCTGGTTCTAATTTAATAACGTTGCCAAGATCTATAATTACATTGCCAGGACAATAGTACTTACCATTCATTTCCATATTGTATTTATAGTATTTTCCATCATCTGCAACAACATAGCCAGGAATAGAAAATGCTTCAATGTTGGAACTATTTAATGTTAATCCTCTTTCTGATAACAATTTTTCAAAACTTTGCGTAAGTCCTGGTGCTATTTTATCTAAGTCGTTTCCATATGTTGCATCTGGATTATTTACTGTATCATTATATCTATTTTTTATAGATACTGTACTATTTTGAGATTTAGTAAATTGTATTGACATAACAGATGTTCCGTATTCATCTTCTCTTTTAGGATTGTTGAAATCTTCTCTTTTTATTTCTTCTGCATCTTTTTTCACAGCCCAAAATACAACACAGCTATTTAGCCTACCACCCCAAAAAGTACATAATTCTTCGCCTGGTTTATAATATTTTTTAAAACTTTGAATTTCTTCTTCTGAATTGCATTCATATAAATCATATCCATTCTCATCTAAAAGTTGATATGGCGTTTTTTCTCCAATTATTTCTGGCATTTCTTTTTCTACGTCAATATTACTATATATATAATTTTTAAATTCTTCTTCTAAATAATTATTAACTATATCATCATATAACGTTCTACTATTTGTAGCAAATGTAGATTTTAAAACATTTGTTAATAATCCTTCTTGTTCTAGTAATGTTGGAAAAATACTTCTACAAAAATGCATAAATTTTTCACCATATAATTTTTTTATTCTATTTAGTTCTTTTGAATTAGACATTTCATTTTACCCCTATCCATATAACCTTCTTAGGTATATTTCCAAATTGTTTATTACAACTTTTATAATATCAATATCTGTTAAATATATATCCCTTTTTCCATACCTATCTTCTAAAGTTCCAAATGCATAATTTGTGCTAAAGCCCTCATATCTTGGATTTAATAATTTTCTATATCAATATATAACAATTTTACTATAAAGGAGATTGAATTACAATATAAAAGTTGGGATAAACAAAATTTAATTATAAGAAATACTTATAGAATAAAAAAATAGATGCCCCTATATTGCTATAGAGGCGATCATAAGAGGTTGATATATGAAAACTAAGGTTTTTCCCTAGTTCGGCATGCTTTTTATTTTTGCCAAATTCCTATATTATTTGTTTTGGCTTGTTTTTGTGCATTTACTAGTTCATTTAAAAGACTTGTATTTGCTTTTTCAACATTTAATATTGCAAGACCATCTTTTAAAAGTTTTTGATTATATAGATTTCCATCTACATATAAGTATACACATAAAGTATTGTCTTGAACTTTTACATTATCAAAAGCGATTGTTACTTTTTTATTTGCTAAATCTGAATTAAGTTTATCTTTAATATCTAAGCCTGATTTTTTATAATCAATACCGATTAAAGATGCTTTATAGTTTTTATCATTGGCATTAATAATAATATTCTTATTATCATCTACTCCAACTACAGTAAGCTCTTTTGACTTTTCAAGTTTATTTAAAGCTCTAAGTTCAGCAGATAAAACATTTGTTATTTTTACATCATTTATGTTTACTGAAGATTTAACTTCTGAAGCATTTGTTGTATTACTAACATTTTGATTTATATTTACATCTTTCTTTTCTTCAACTACGTTTGGTGTAGAATTAGATACGTTATCTTCTTTCACATCTTGTAAACTGTTTGATTGCTCAACTTGTTGCTCGCTTTGAGTGTCATTTTTTGCTACTAAAGTATCTTGGGGGTTATTGTTTTTGTTACTTGATAAATAAATGTACAATCCACCGACAACTAACACTAAAGATAAAGCGATAGTAAATGCTGCAGGCCCATATTGTTTGATATAAAACGTAGATTTATTATCATAGTACATAACAAAACACCTCCTTAATTTCAATAACAACACCTTACATTTATTATTATAGCACGTTATTTATGTAAAGTCAATAGTTTTGTTAAAAAAATATTTCAAAATTATGTATATTAAATATCTGCGTTATGCCACACATTTTGCACATCATCATTTTCTTCTAATTTGTCCAAGAAATTATTAAGCTTTTCTTCCTCTTCTTCAGATAATTCCTTTTTTATATTAGGAATTTGTTTTATTTGAGCTTCTTCAAGTTTAATTCCTTTTTCTTGAAGTGCTTCAAGTAAATCAGAAAAAACTTTAGGATCACATAGGACTTCTATGTATTCTTCATCAGACATGAAATCATCTGCTCCATTGTCTAAAACTTCTAACATTAATTCATCTTCATTAATTGAGTCATTTTTTTCAATTAAAAAGTAACCTTTTTTGTCAAACATATAACCAACTGATCCTGTTTGACCAAGACTTCCACCTGATTTACTAAATATATGACGAATATCAGCAGCAGCTCTATTTTTATTATCTGTTAAAGCTTCAACAATAACAGAAACACCACATGGCCCAAAACCTTCATATGTTATTTCTTCATAATTTGCAGCACTTGTATCACCAATTGCTTTTTGAATACATCTATTTATATTATCATTTGGCATATTTTGAGCTTTAGCCTTTGCAACTACGTCTTTTAACTTTCTATTTACGTTTATATCACCGCTATTACCTGTTTTAACTGCAATAGTGATTTCTTTTCCAAGCTTTGAAAAGATATTTGCTTTTTTAGCATCACTTGCTTCTTTTTTTCTTTTAATATTATTCCATTTGCTATGTCCTGACATATTAATTTCCTCCCTTTAATATAAAACAACAAAAAATTGTTTAATCACTTAATATATTTTAACATATTTTTTCCTTTTTGTGTAGTATTTAAAGCAATATTTTAAAAGCATTATGTAATTTTTCGATATTTTTTTACTTTTTTCGATATATTGTTACCGTATATTTACTATTTCCCCTATATTTTCCGTTAGCGTCAAAATCATCATTAGATTTATATGTAAAGGCGGTAAGCTCTATTTCAGAGGATATGTTAGGAGTTTTTTTATCTCCAACCAGTTTTATAGATGAACATATGGTATTATCATTCATTTCTTCACTTGTAATATGGTAATATCTTTTTCCAGGTACAAGATTAATATCATCATATAAGTAGCATTGTATTTCAGGATACATTAAATATGCATGATCTGGATTTAAAATAGTCTGGTCAATAACAGTTCCATCATTCATCGTAAATTTTAAGTTATATCCAATCCTATATTTATCGACATCTGAATATTTATTTAAGTAATCTTTCCATACCAAGTTAAAATTAGAGCCCGATATTTGTTCCTCATTTGTATATACTGCATAAAATATTCCTAAAACTTCTTCTGGATCCCAACCGCAATAATAGTCTTTTACAAGTTTTTTATAATTTCCCTCTTTAACATATAACCCAACCACTATGGGATTATCATCCACATATTTGGAATCTATTTCTAAATTATTATTTTCATTATTTTCTGTATTTTCTACAACTTCATTTTCCTCTTTAGTAGCATTTAAATTCTCTTCTATGTTGTCATCTTTCTTGTGCATTATAGTTGTAATATATACAAAAAGGCATATAGATATTACAACTATTAAAGTAAGTAATACAAGAATAAAAATTTTATTTTTTTTATTTTTTTTATTTTTCATAAATTCACCTTAATTATTTATATAAAACCTTATACATATGATATGAGTCCATAACTTTTTTTAAATATTTTTCAGTTTCTTTATACGGCAAAGAAATGTTATTGTAACTTGATATATCCTTATCTATAATTCCTTGTTCAATCCATTTATCAACATTTCCCATTCCCGCATTATATGCACATATTGCTAAATAATAGTTACCATTATACCTTTTTATAAGATCACTAAAATATTTACAGCCAAGAGATATATTTACATTTTCGTCATAAATATTTTCTCCAACTTCATCTACTATGTTTGTTTTATTATTTATATCTGTTGCAGTAGAATCAATAATTTGCATTAATCCCTTTGCATCTTTATTTGAAGTAGCATCCTTTTTAAAGCCACTTTCTGTTTTTATAATTGCCATCACAAGATAAGGATCTATATTATTTTTACTTGCCTCTTCTTTTACTATGCTAAAATGATTAAGAGGATAAATTACATTTTTTAAAATTACATATCCACATAAAATTACCAAAATAATAGAAAGTAAGCAAATTAATACAATTTTTATAATTCTTTTTTTCTTCATATTTATATCAAAACCTCTTTATTACACTTATATAAAATTTTATATACTTTAATGTGCATCATACCATGATTTACCTACATTAAGATCAATAGTTAAAGGAACCTTTAATGATACAACATTTTCCATTTCTTTTTTCATAATAGATTTTACTTTATCTTCTTCATCAGGAATAACTTCAATTATAAGTTCATCATGAACTTGCATAATTAATTTTGATTTAAGATTATTATCTTTTAGAGCTTTATATATTCTATTCATTGCTATTTTAATTATATCTGCCGCTGTTCCTTGAATAGGTGTATTCATAGCAATTCGTTTTCCAAATTCTACAATATTTTTATTTTTTTCCTTAAGTTCAGGAATATATCTTCTTCTATTAAATAATGTAGAAACATAGCCGTTTTCTGTTGCCTCTTTAACAATATTATTCATAAACTCATGAATACCTTGATACTTATTTAAATATTTTTCAATATATTCAGTTGCTTTTTTCCTAGAAGTTCCTATATTTTTAGCAAGTCCAAATCCACTTATACCATATACTATACCAAAATTTACAGCTTTAGCATGTGATCTCATTTCATCAGTTACCTCATTTAAAGGAACATCAAAAACTTGTGAAGCCGTTGTTTTATGAATATCAATTCCTTCATTAAATGAATTAATCATAACTGAATCATTTGCAATGTCAGCAAGGACTCTAAGTTCTATTTGGCTATAATCAGCATCCATTATACTATTATTGTTTTGTCCAACAAAAAAACTACGTATCTTTTTACCAATTTGTAATCTTATAGGTATATTTTGAAGATTTGGTTCTACACTACTAAGTCTTCCAGTAGTCGTAACTGTCTGCATAAAAGTAGTATGTATTCTTCCATCTTCATCTATTTTTTCTTTTAATGAATCAACATATGTAGTTTTTAATTTATTTAATTGTCTGTATTCAAGTAACTTTGGAATTATATCATGATATTCTTCTAATTTTTCCAAAACGTCTTTATCTGTTGAATATCCAGTTTTTGTCTTTTTTACTACAGGAAGCTCCAATTTTTCAAATAAAACTTTTCCAAGTTGTTGTGTAGAATTAATATTAAAATTTTCTCCAGCAAGAGTATAGATAGTATTTTCTAAATCATTTAATTTTTGAGTTATTTCTATATCAAATTCTTTTAATTTTTCTTTATCTATATACATTCCCACATTTTCCATGCTTGCCAAAGTCTCTGCAAGAGGCATTTCAATATCATTAAACAAAGATAACATATTTACCTCTTCCAATTTCTTTATTATAACATCATATGATAAATATATTCCTTTTAAGTAACTACATATAATGCTTTTTTCATTATCATCCAAAAATTCTTTTTTTGAGTTATCAATACTATCAAAAAAAGAAATCTGCACATCTTCTTTTTTATAATTTAAATTTAATGTTATATTAAAAAGATCATTTAAAACATTTGAAATGGAATTATGACTGTTGTTACTATTTAATAAATAGTATGCAATCATTAAATCATAATCAAATCCTTGTATATTATCTGATATTTTATTGTTAAATAAATATAGCAAATCTTGTTTTATATTGTATCCAATTTTTTTACAGCTTGAAGTTGAAAATGCTTTTAAGATATATGTTAATGAATCATTACCAAGACTATCTATATTTATAACATAGATGGTATCATCTTTATGATTATATATTGCAATAAAATCCTTATCGTTTATATTTATGCTACTAGTAAAATTCTTAGATGAAATATTAAAAATATATGATATTTTACTATTTTTAAACATTTGTTCTAATGCAAACTTGTACTTATCATAATTTACATTGTCTATAGTTATTATATCTTTTATACTAGTATCAATTTTAGGTTCATTACTAGTTTTATTTTCCTCTTCAATCGAAATATCAGAAAAATCATACTTAGATAAAAATTTATTAAATTCTAAATCTTTAAATAATTTATATAGTTCCTCTTTATTTACCTCTGTTAATTTTGCCTTGTCATAGTCAACCTTGATTGGTACATTAATATCAATTGTAGCTAATGTATGACTAAGGTTTGCCATATCCTTATCTAATAATAATTTTTCTTTTACTTTAGGCTTTAATTCAATATTATCTATATTATTATATATATACTCTATATTTCCATAATTTTGAATTAAACTGTACGCTGTCTTCTCGCCTACTCCTTTAACCCCTGGAATATTATCTGAGGCATCTCCCATAAGTGATTTAACTTCAATTACTTGATAAGGTTCTATTCCATATTTTTCTTTTAATTTTTGAGGATCAAAAACAGTATATTCTGTTTTACCTGGTTTATTTGAAGGCATTACAACAGCTGTTAAACTTGAAATTAATTGAAATGAATCTCTATCTCCAGTAAGTATATATGTATATACATTATTTTTTTCATTTGTATTTGAAATAGTTCCTAAAATATCATCTGCTTCATATCCTTCCAGCTCAATAATTGGTACATTCATCGCCATTAATATTTTCTTTATAACTGGCATTTGTTCCTTTAATTCCTCTGGCATAGCATGTCTTGTACCTTTATACTCTTTATACATTTCATGTCTAAATGTAGGAGCTTTTAAATCAAATGATACAGCAACATAGTCAGGTTTAAATCTATCTAATGTCATCCAATAAATATTTAAAAATGCATATAAAGCATTAGTATGTATATTTAGTATACTAGATGTCATACGCATATTCATAAGTCCATAATATGCTCTATTCATTATACTATTTCCATCTATTATTAAGAATTTTTTGTTTTCCATATTCTAACCTCACATTACTATTTTTTCTTTAATATATAACAGTTATTCTAACATATTTATATTCTTATTTCAACCGATATATTGTGAAAAATATGTTAAAAGAACTACCGTTTTGTTATATATACAGTAGTTCTTAAATAATATATTACACAAACATTTCCCAGACGATATTTGCAACTTCTTCTCCTCTACTTGTAAGGGAAATATTTTTAGATGTTATATTAACTAAATTATCTTTTTTTAAAGAATTAAACTCAGTATTAAAAATATCAAATATATCAGTACCAAACTTTTGTTTAAATTCAGATATATCAACCCCTTTAGAAAGTCTTAATTTTAGAATGATATACTCTTTCATAAGTGAAAGTTTGTCTAATTCTTCAGTTTCAACAACTATATTTTTATTATTTTTTATTCCATCAATATATTTATCTATATTTGAAGTTTTTCTATATCTTTTTAAATTAAAAAACGATGAAGCATTAACTCCAAATCCTATATATTTTTCTTGATTCCAATAACAAAGATTATGCTTCGATTCAAATCCTGGATATGCATAATTAGAAATTTCATATTTAACAAATCCATTATCTTGTAATCTTTTGTTTAATTCTTCACGCATTTTATATTCTTCATCCTCATTACAAAGTGATACAAATCCTTCTTTAAGTAAAAAATCAAGTCTTGTATTTTCATGGACTTCCAAGTTATATACCGATATATGCTTTATATTAAATTCATCTTTTAATTTTATTACACTATTTAATGTTTCTTTAAAACCAGAAAGATTTAATCCAGGAAGAGGATAAATTAAATCTACAGATATATTTTTAAAACCTACAGCATTTGCATTTTTTAGGACCTCTTTAAAATCATTAAAGGTATGAAGTCTCCCTATATTTCTAAGAATTTTGTCATGAGTAGATTGCAAGCCAATGCTTAGTCTATTTATTCCTAAATTATAGTATTTTTCTAATTTATCTAAAGAGGCACTATTTGGATTTATCTCAATAGTAATCTCCTTTATTTCTTTTTCATCTGTAACAAATAGTTTTAAAGTATTAAGTATTTTTTCAATATATTCCGCTTTTATTAATGATGGTGTGCCTCCACCAAAATATATTGTTGATATGTTGTATTCACTTAATATTTCTGCATTTTGTAATATTTCAAGGCATACAGCATCTATATATTCTTGAATTAAATTTTCTTTATTTTCATAAGATACAAAATCACAATAAAAACATTTTTTCTTACAAAATGGAATATGTATATATATCCCTATATTTTCTCTCATTTTTTTCACCTGTGTTAATATATCATATATCTTTAATATGTTCAATTAGTATTTGACATAAGTTCAAAAAAAAAGTATAATATATTATAGAAATTTAAATAAATAAAGGAGATTAAATTTATGAAACTAATAAGAATAATTCTTAAACTTAAGAAATACTTTGATTATTACAATATTTATAACGGCGTGATAGAGGACAAATATCATTTTACATCACTAAAAAGTGAAAATTTTGATGTTGTATTCTATGATGAAAAGGACTTCTGCTATAGAATAATTGATAAAAACATGAGGGGCACAGATACTCCTTCAAAAAGAAATATCATACATGATTTAAGTATCATATGTGATAATGAAAGTTTTGAAATAAAAAAACTTTTTAATTCACTTGGAAGGATAAAAAGAAAAATTATAATTAAATTATCAAAAAACTTTAAGAAATTTGAGTGCTATATGACACCCTATATTTCTTATTAAAGTCCTAAAGAGGTATTCATTAATTTGAGTACCTCTTATATTTTGTATTTTTTTTATTACTAAGACATATATTGTTATAGTTTATAAAAAGATGATATAAAAGGTGATCTAATGAAAAAATTTAAAACTTTTGTAATAAATACAGTAATATTATCTATTGCCTCCTTAATTATGAATATAGTTGGTATGGGATTTAGTGTATATATTTCTAATAAAATTGGGACTGAAGCTTTAGGAGTTTATCAATTAATAATATCTATATATACATTTGCAATTACACTTGCAACATCAGGTATATCAATAGCAGTAACTCATTTAGTATCTGAAAAACTTGCTTTAAAAGAATACTCAGAGGTAAAAAAAATAACAAAACAGTCTGTAGTTTTAAGCTTTTTTATGGGATGTTTTGCAATGATTATCTTAATACTTTGCTCAGAATTTTTAACAAATAAATTCTTACATTCTAAGATATCACCAAATTCATTAATTTTAATTGCAATAAGCCTTCCTCCACTTGCTGTATCTGCAAGTGTTAATGGATATTTTTCTGCTGTTACAAGAGTAATTAAAAGTGCTTCGGCAAATTTTATAGAACAATTCTTTAAAATTATAATATCTATCTACTTTTTTAATATGATACTTCCTTCCTCACTTGAAAATGCGTGCCTATCTCTTGTTTTGGGTTCACTTTTATCTGAGTTTATTTCATTTATATATCTTATGCTTATGTATAAAATTGATAAGAAAAGATATAAAGAGGTTAGAAATAAAAACAAAACATACTACAAAGAAATAATAAAAATATCATGCCCTGTTGCTATAACATCATATATAAGATCAGGTCTTTCAACTTTAAAGCAAATTATAATTCCAATTAGACTTGAGAAATCAGGTATATCTTGTGAAGTTGCATTATCACAATACGGAATGATTACTGGCATGGTTATGCAATTAGTATGGTTTCCTTGTCTTTTTATAAATGTATTTGCAGGACTACTAATACCTGAATATTCAAGACTTAATGCCTTAAATAGCAAAAAAAGAATAAATAATGTAACGACTAAAATATTTAAATTTACATTGCTTTTTTCAGTTTTGATTTTTGGAATATTTTTTACTTTTGCAGATGAACTTAGTATGGCTATATATAGCAAAATGGAGGTCGCAGGATATATCAAAATTATTGCACCATTAGTTTTAATTATGTATATAGATAATGTCGTTGATGGAATGCTTAAAGGATTAAATAAACAGGTAGCTGTTATGAAATGTAACATTTTGGATTTATTTATTAGTATAATACTTATGTATATTTTACTTCCTATATATGGAATATATGGTTATATTATTGTTCTTTTTACAAGTGAAATATTAAATGGAACTATTAGTATTATTCAACTTATAAAAGCAACAAATGTGAAGTTAGATATTGTATCTATTCTTTTAAAGCCACTTTTATGTATATTATTATCTAACATCGCAATTAGATATCTATCTTTTTCATATAATGGAAAAGTAATTTTTTTAGTATATGAAATACTAATATATGTTTTGATATATATTTTTCTTTTATTCGTTACGTCTACATTTACAAAAAAAGACTTAAAGGTGTAATTTATATTAATAGTTATACATCATTTAGAATATTAATAGATATTTTATCATATTATTTTTTAAGGAGTGTGATATGAATGAATCCATTTGAATTAAAACCTATGGATATAAACAAAAGTATTAAAAATTGGTGTGAACTTTATCCAAAATCATATAATATATGTGAAATAAGTCCATACACAAAAACTAGAATTGTTCTTATGAATGGAACGGAATTTGAAGCTGTAAAATTTTCTCATCAGTTTTCAAGAAATTGTAATAATAATGATTTAAGACGTGAACTTGCTCTATTAAGAAATATTGAACAGCAGCAACAAAAGAAAATAAGTAATTTAAAGCCTAAAAAAGAAACACTACTTGAACATACAATAACATACGAACAATTAGCTGTTGATCTTACTGCAAGACTTGCACAACGTGATCCGGATCAAAATGTTGTAAACGCTCTTAATTTTGCACTTTTAGAAGATTTTGATCATTTATACCGTTATTCTGACTTACTTGAAATGGAATATGGAATACTACCAGAAAAATTAGTTGGTAGATATACAGAAATAATGCCAGGAAGACCTACTATAGCACATCATAGATATCCTTTTGATAATGTAAAATGTGCTACTAATTACAAGGATGCCGATTTAATTACAAAACTTGACATTGCAATAATTACTGCTGCAGAACAACAAACTATGAATTATTATATGAATATAGGAGCTTTTTATTCTTCTGACCTTGGACGTAAATTATATCAAGAAATTGGTATGGTTGAGGAAGAACATGTAACTCAATACGAAAGTTTAATGGATCCTAATATGTCATGGCTTGAAAATTTACTTATGCATGAATATACTGAATGTTATCTATATTATTCTTGTATGATGGATGAAACAGATCCTTGTATAAAGAAATTATGGGAGTGCTATTTTGAATTTGAAGTTGCTCATCTTCATAAAGCCGCAGAACTTCTAAAGAAATACGAAAATAAAGAATGGCAAGAAGTTATATGTGATGGTACATTCCCTGAACTTCTAAAACTTGGGCCTAACATTGAATATGTAAGAAGAATACTTGAAAAAACTGTAAGTTATACTTCTGTTAGGGAAGATTATTTGTTACTTGAAGATATTCCGGATAATTTTGAATTTTTTATGTATCAAGATATTGTAAATAACAATGTAAATCAAGTTCCAAGTCACATGGTTATTAATGAATACATTAGAAAACATGGTTGTGATTATAGATTTGAGGTTGATGATAACCCAATAAAATTATTACGTGATAGAAGATGTGACAATACTTGTGTTGGAAGATATCCAATGAAAAAATGTGAATTAATGCAAAAAAAGAATTGTGATTGCTAGACTAACAATTATATATATGATATAATTGTTTGGCAAAGGAGGAAATAAATATATGAAAAAGCATGGAAAAATCTCAAAGGGAATTTTAATTTCAATAATTGTTATTTGCGTTTTAGCTGTATTAGTTGCCTCAGCTGTTGGAGTATATTTTTTTGATAAACAAAACAAAATAAATCAAGAAAAAATCTTAGACGATGTTGCAAATTCTATGTATACATCATCAAACTTTGATAGTGAAACTAAAACAACTGGGAAGTTTGCAATAGTTGAAAATGCGTTAAAAGAATATTATACTGAGTATTTAAATACATCTAATGATTTAGTTTCAATATATTCTAAAAATTTACTTGCAAATTCTTTAACTGCGTCAAATATTTCAAGTGATGGCCCTGAATTTACTAAGACTAAAGAAAATATTAACAAAATTAAAGAAACTGAGACATCAACTTTAGCTAAATATGATGAATTAATTTCAGACGAATATATAAGTTCAAAGGCAAGCGAGCTTAATTTATCTGAATATTACTCAAATTTATTTATTGATAAAATAAATCAAAATTTAAAGGTAAAAGAAGATGTTAATACGTTAAAGGAAATTGTATCAGAATATGATAAATGGTTAGATGATATTAATAATGTTTTTGCTTTCCTAAATACCAATAAAGCTAATTGGAAAATTAGTGGAAATAATGTTATGTTTACTAATGTTAAGCTTGTATCTCAATATAATTCTTTAATTAGCGATTTAAGCAAACAAGAATCATTTCTTAATATTAAACTAAAATCTTTAAAGACTAATTAATGAAGTTTACTGTATAAAAAATAGCCCTTTTATTTTGGGCTATTTTTTATAATTATTTGAGATTTCAATTATTTTATCTAGTCTATGTTTTAATCCAGATTTTGTAAGTTTATTTTCTACATTTGTTTTGCTTGCAATAAAAGCTAAGCTTTTATCTGGATACTTTTCTCTTAATTGAGCTACATATTTTAATTTTTCTTCTAGTCTATCATATTCTCCACATTTCTTTAAATTCTTGATTGCTTCTAATTGTTTTACACTACTTGCAATCGTTTTTGATAAGTTAGCTGTTTCACAATTTATTGTTCTGTTTATATTATTTTTTACTTGTTTTTCAACACGTATTTGTTCAAACTTTAGAACTGAGTTATTTGCTTCAAGAAGTCCTAAAAATGTTGCAATTTGATCTGAATCTTTTATATAAATCACATAATTATTAGAATTTTTTCTTTTTAATATTTTAGGAGTAAATTCAAGTACTGATAATATATCGTATATATATTCTGTACATGCTTTATTTTTAAATGATATTTCAAGATGATAGTCTAAAGAGGGATTTACAACACATCCTGAACCTAAAAAAACTCCTTTTAGTACATATTTTATTTCATCTTCGTTTAATTTGGAAATATCAAAAAATTGACTATACTCATCTTTTAAGTCATTTTTTTTATTTGTCTGAGTAAGCATTTCTCCAAAACTTTCATATTTTATTTTATCCAATTTTTTAGTGTTTTTCTCTATGCTATTTAAAATTTCATTTTTTATTTCTTCTGAAAACGACATATAACCACCCTATCATTTCTACCATAATCTTTAATACTCTCAATAATACTATATTCTTTATATTTTTTTATCTCTGATTGTATTTTATTTAGCTGATCGTATCCAATTTCAAATATAATTATTCCTTTATCATTTAAATACTCTCTTGCATCTTTTAATATTCTTCTGTAAAAATTCATTCCATCTTTTCCACCATCTAAAGCAAGTACTGGTTCCTTTTTAACACTTTCATCAAGTGTTAAAACTACATCAGAATTAATATATGGTGGATTTGATACTATCATATCATATTTTATATTTGAATCCTTTAATTTAGAAAATAGATCAGATTTTATTATATTGCACTTATCCTCTACTCCATTTCCTTTTATATTTTTAGATGTAACTAAAAGGGCTTCTGCAGAAATATCTATCAAATCAACGTGTTTTATATTAGAATTTTTTGCAATCGATATTCCAAGGCAACCACTTCCTGTACACATATCAAGCATTGTATTACATTTTTCATTATCTATATACGATATTGCTTTTTCTACTAATATTTCACTATCAACTCTTGGAATTAAAACATTAGAATTTACAAAGTATTTTTCTTTATAAAAATTTGTGTAACCTATAACATATGCAATGGGTAAATTATCTTTATACAATTTATTTAACATTATATTTGCCTTTATTTGTTCGTTATAATTTAATGTTATACTATCCATATTAGTAAATATTTCATTAGAATTTATATCTTTTATTGAAGAAAATATTAATACTGCATCTTTAATTTCAAAAACTTTTTTTATTTTTTTATTATATGATAAATAGTTTTTTATAAATGTATTAATTGTTATTTCTTTATTTCCATTAATACACCCAAATAACGTATATATTGCAAGTTGAATTTTGTCATCACTTGGTTCTCTTGTAGTTATGAATTGAATAGACATTGCAGGATAAGCAAGAAATTTTAAGAAGTTTGGTAAATATTCTGTATACATTATTAATTCATAAGAAAAACCTGCCAAAAACGGTAATAGAGCTACTTGTATAATAGTTTTAAATATTAGATTGTTTGATGGAATAATCATAGTTATTGCAATTATTAAAATAAATAAATAAACGACAAAGTTTCCACCACATCTTGCATGAAACCTTGAATATTTTTTTACATTTTCTACAGTTATATTCTTTTTTTCTAATTTTTCATATGCATTAGCTACTTTATGCTCAGCTCCGTGATACTCAAATAAAGTTTTTAGAGAGTCAATTTTTGCAAGAAGTAATAGATATATAACAAAAGCACACGTTTGCATAATTGCCTGCGATATATTACGTATATTTACTGAAAGAAATTTTGATATAAAATTCGGTATTGCAGCAACTAAAACAAGAATAAGAGTAATTGATATTATATACGCACTTACTACTTCAAACTTATCAATTTCAACTTTTTCATTTGAATTTTTTTCTAATATTTCCTGAGAAGATTTAAGTACATATGGTACTGATGATGCAATCATATTTTTCATACTTATTATTCCGCGTATTATAGGTACATCATATATTGTAAATCTATCTTCGTCAATGTTATTTTGACGTTCATTAATTTCCACATAAACGTTATTGTTATTATCTACTCTACCTACAGCTTCTCTTTTTTTATTTCTTAACATTAAGCCATTAAATAAGGCCATTCCTCCAACTTTTTCTTTTCTTTTTTTCATATAATTTCTCCAAAAAATAAAAGGGTACCCAAAAGCACCCTATCTAATCTTTAAATTAAGCTTTTTTTCCATATTTTTCCATGAATTTAGCAGCTCTTCCTTGACTAGACATAGCTTGCTTTTGACCAGTGAAAAATGGATGACATTTACTGCAAGTATCTACTTTCATATCTTTTTTTGTAGATCCTACTTCTATAACGTTACCACAAACACATTTAATTTGTGTTTTTTCATAATTTGGTTGTATATCTTTTTTCATATCTATTCACCTTCCTATATATCAAGTAATTAAATTTACTAATATATTTTAGCATATATTTTTATAAAAAACAAGACTTTGAGTAATATTTGTAAAAAATATTCCAATACTCAAATTTATATACATGATATATTGGTATTTAAATTATATCATAATAGTAGTACAAATAAACTAAACAATATATATAACATACAATATATGAAGGAGGTGAAGTATGAAAAACATATATTATAACAATTTTATTCCAAAACAAATGCTGAATAAATTTTTATGCTGCTATCCTGGTAAATTACATGTAAACAACTCACACTATGTAACAGGAAAAGATTTAATTTTCTTTTCAAAGCTTATGTGCGTTGAAAATGAATTAACTAATATTACTGGTTGCTGTAACAATTTATGTTGCAATATAAAAAGCCTTTTTAAAAGATGATAGATATTTTTGTCGAAATATTGTTTTTTTGCAAAAACTATGTTATACTTTTTGATAGTTAACGATATTATATTATAAGGTTATTCAGGGGGAAGAGTATATATGAGAAAATTTGTTGTAAAAGGTCCTTGTAAATTAAAAGGCGAAGTGACAATTTCTGGTGCAAAAAATGCTGCTGTAGCCATTATTCCAGCTACCTTACTTGTAAAGGGAAAATGTCACCTTGAAAACGTTCCGAATATAAGTGATATAAGAGCATATTATGAGATATTAGAGTCTTTGGGCTCTAAAATTGAACATATTTCAGATAATGAAGTAATAATAGATAATTCAAACGTATCCTCTGCTATAGCGTCTTATGAATTAACAAGTAAATTTAGAGCTTCATATTATTTACTTGGTGCATTACTTGGAAGATTTGATAATGTACAAATCAGCTTACCTGGTGGATGTAATTTAGGAGCAAGACCTATAGATCAACATATCAAAGCATTTGAAAGCCTTGGCGCAACTGTTGAAGTAAAAAGAGGTAATGTTTATGCAAATAGAAAAGAAAGACTTAAAGGAAATAACATATTTTTAGATGTTGTAAGTGTTGGAGCTACAATGAATGCAATACTTGCGGCAACACTTGCAAGTGGTAGTACAACTATTGAAAATTGTGCAAAAGAACCACATGTTGTTGATCTTGCTAACTTCTTAAATTCTATGGGAGCAAATATAAAAGGTGCAGGAACTGATACAATAAAAGTTACAGGAGTTGATAGTCTACAACAAAAATCTAGCTACTCTATTATTCCTGATCAAATTGAAGCTGGTACATTCATGGTCGCTGCTGCAGTTACAAAAGGTGATGTTTTAATAAAAAACTGTATTCCAAAACATTTAGAACCAATTACTTCAAAATTAATTGAAGCTGGCGCAACTGTTGAAGAACATTCTACATCTGTAAGAGTAAAAATGGATAAAACTCCAAAAGCATTTAGTGTAAAAACAATGCCATACCCTGGTTTTCCAACTGATATGCAACCACAAATGTGTATTTTGCTTACAGTTTGTGATGGAACAGGTATTATTGTAGAAAGCATTTGGAGTTCAAGATTTCAATATACAGATGAACTTGCAAAAATGGGAGCTGATATTTCTGCACATGGTTCAACAGCAATTGTAAAAGGTGTTGAAAAACTATATAGTGCTCCTGTTCAAGCTCATGACTTAAGAGCTGGTGCAGCAATGATAATTGCTGGTCTAATTGCAGAAGGTACAACAGAAGTATATAATATTGAACATATTTTAAGAGGATATGAAAATATTGCAATGAAATTTAATAATCTTGGAGCAGATATTAAGCTTATAGATGATAATTCTATGCAAGGTGAAAATAATGCTTAATATTCATCCTCTTTATAGCTCTAGTTCTGGAAATATGTTCCATATCGGAACTGAAAAAACAAATATACTATTAGACGTGGGTGTCTCATACAAAGCAATTAATGAGGGCTTAAAACAAATTGATAAAAGTTTAATGGATATATCTGCTGTTTTAATAACTCATGAACATGTTGATCATATTAAAGGTTTATCTCTTCTTTGTAGGAAAAATAATATTCCTATATATGCTTGCGGAAAAACTGCCCAATATTTAAAAGACATGCTAAATGATAAAAATATACCAGCAGATATATATTCAGTAAATTATGGACAACCTTTTAAAATAAAAGATATAGAAATTACACCTTTTGAAACATCACACGATGCTATATGTCCATGTGGTTATAACATTATAACTGGAAGTGAGAGTTTAACTTACGCTACAGATCTGGGATATGTTTCAGATGAAGTATTTGAATATTTAAAACTTGCAAATTATATTGTACTTGAAGCAAATTATGATAAAACTATGCTTGATTTTGGTAAATATCCTTATCCACTAAAACATAGAATAAAAAGTTTGACTGGTCATTTATCTAACGATGATGCTGCTATGACCGTTGCAAGACTTGCTAACATAGGTAAAGATAACTTTTTATTTGCTCATCTTAGCCAAAATAATAATAATCCAGATATTTTGATTAACACATTAGAAGATGAGCTTATTAAAAATGATATTCCTCTTTCAAACGTTAATTTAAATATTGCTTCGAAAACTCTTTCTTGTGAGGTATATAATATATGATAAATATTAAAATAATGTGTGTTGGTAAAATTAAAGATAAAAATCTTTTGAGTCTTATAAATGAATATCAAAAAAGAATTTCAAAATATGCAAAACTTGAAATTATCGATGTTGAAGATGAAAAAGTTCCATCTTCCCTATCTAATATGGATATGGAAAATATTAAAGAAAAAGAAAGTAACAAAATAATAAATAAATTAGAGAAATTAAATAAAGCATACATTATAGCTTTAGATTTATCTGGAAATGAACTAACATCGCCTGAGTTTTCAGATAAAATTCAAAATATAGCTTTAAATGGATACTCAACAATAGTATTTTTAATTGGTGGAAGCTTAGGAATGTCAAGCAAGCTTATACAAATGTCCAATTATAAGGTGTGTTTTTCAAAGCTTACATTCCCACATCAATTAATTAGGTTATTTTTACTAGAACAAATTTTTAGGGCATTTAAAATTTCAAATAATGAAACTTATCATCATTAAAAAATGAATTGAATAGGAGGTTAAAATGAAGTCTACAGGAATTGTTAGAAAAGTTGATGAACTTGGAAGAATAGTTCTTCCATCTGAACTTAGAAAAAGTCTTGGAATTGAAGTAAAAGATTCACTTGAAATATATACAAGTGGTGATTCTGTTATACTAAAAAAATATCTTCCTGCTTGTGTATTTTGCGGTGAAGCCAATGATATTATAACATTTAAAGGAAAGAACATCTGTAAAAACTGTTTAAGACAAGTTTCTAAATAATATTAAGAATAATAAAAAGGAGTGTAACTACTCCTTTTTTACTATTTTAGCAGGTATTCCAACAACTGTACAATTATCTTCGACATTATGTAATATAACTGAATTAGCACCAATTTTTACGTTGTAACCAATTGTTATATTGCCAAGTACTTTGCTTCCACATCCAACCATAACATTATCTTTTAATGTTGGATGTCTTTTAGCTTTATCCTTTCCCGTCCCCCCTAGTGTTACTCCATGATAAATTGTACAATTATCCCCTATAACCGTTGTCTCACCTATTACAATTCCCATTCCATGATCCATAAATAACCTATTTCCTATTTTAGCTCCCGGATGAATTTCAATACCAGTTTTAAATCTTGATCTTTGAGAAACAAATCTTGCAAGGAAAAAAAGTTTATGCTGGTATAAAAAATGTGCTATTCTATGATCAACTATAGCACGAAATCCAGGATATAGTAAAATAATAGAAATTAATGATCTTGCAGCTGGATCTTTATCTTTAATATTTTTTGCATCTAAATATAAGTTCTTTAGAAAAAGAAAAAAACATTTCATTTATATCACCTATTTCTGGCTATATATTATTATATGAAATGTTTAAATTTAAGTTACATATTAATTCTATCTATGCTTACAGGCATATGCGTTAAGTCATCTGTTTTTACAATAAGTCCGTTTAAAAATGCTTCATTTTGACTACACTCATATTTTGCATAAGCTCCTTCAACAAATCTTTTTAAGGCAACTTCTTTTTTTAGGCCGATAACACTATCTTTAGGGCCTGTCATACCAATATCTGTTATATACGCAGTGCCATTTGATAAAATTGTTTCATCTGCTGTAGCAACGTGTGTATGTGTACCAAAAACACAGGTAACTTTACCATCAAGAAAATATCCCATAGCTATTTTTTCTGCAGTTGCTTCGGCATGAAAATCAATGAAAATATAATCTGCTCCAGCCTTTTTTACTTCTTCTATTTGAGATAAGATACATTTAAAAGGATCGCTAGTATTTTTTTCTAATATGTCACCCATTTCAGCTTTACCAATCAAATTAATTACCCCAATTTTTTTATCATTTTTTTCTTTTACAACATTATTATTACCATTTAAATTTGTTATATTAGCAGGAATTAATAAGTCTTTAAAGTTTATATATTCACTTGCCATCTCTTTTCTATAATAAACATGATTTCCCATTGTAATAACATCTGCACCACAAGCTTTTATTTTATCATATTCTTGCTTCCTAAGTCCTTTTCCGTTAGCAGAGTTTTCGCCGTTTACAATGCAAAAATCTATGTTATTTTTTTTAATTAAATTTGGAAGCTCTTTTTGTAATTTTTCCACTCCACTTTTTCCTACGACATCTCCAATAATTAAAAAATTCATTCTTCTCTCCTTTATTACTTCTATTTATCCTTTTTTGTTTGGATATAATATGTTATTTCAGCTAAAATATTATCCGGTGTAAATTTACTAAAAAATCTAGCAAGTTTTATTGTAAATCCTGGTACAATAACAAGTTTTTTCTTAAATAACATATCCACAGCATATTTTGCAACATATTCACTTGATAATGGTCTTACAGCAAACTTTACACCTGCAGTATTATTGAAATTTGTATTTACAGGTCCAGGACATAGAACACTAACAGATACTCCTGATTTACTTTTCTTTAGTTCTTTTCTTATAGCTTGCGTCAATTTTACTACATATGATTTTGATGCATAATATGAACTCATAAGTGGTCCTGGCATGAAACCTGCAATAGAACCAACATTTAAAATATATCCTGAATCTCTTTTTTTCATATCTTTTAAAAATAATTTAGTCAAAATATCACATGCAAGTATGTTTACATTAATCATTTCAATTTCTTTATTCATATCTAAAATGTCAAAATTGCCATACATTCCAAAGCCCGCATTATTTATTAAAACATCAATATTTTCATCTTTGAAATTTTCATATAACTTTACACAATTATCTACAACAGATAAATCCATACAAACAATCTGAACATTTGTTTTTATTTCTTTTTTTAAATTTTCTAATGCTTGTCTATTTCTTGCTACCACTATTATATCATAGCCCCTTTTAGCTAAATATTTTGATATTTCATACCCTATACCAGATGAAGCACCTGTAACTAAAGCTTTCATATATATACCCTCTCTCCATGTATATTATATCATCAAAAAAAATATAAGTAAATAATATTACTTATATTTTTTCTTAGATTTTTTCTTAGATTTTATTTAAAATCATCTAGTTAATCTATATAATTTAATTCTTTCTGAAATTTTTATGATAATTAAAGCTATAAAATAAATAATGAAATATAAAATTACCGAACTAGAAAATGATATAGCAAAAAATATAGCGAAGCAGCATGAAATTGCATAAATTGATAAGTACATCGACTCTCCTTCTTTTTTTAATGAATTATTATCTACAATATAATGCTGCGAATATATTGTATCATTAACTGTAATATTTTGTTGCTTTACTATTATTGTTATACCATCCCCTGCCTGAATTTCGCTTCTATCATATTTTGAAAGTGCGATTATCTCTTCTTTGTTTTTTTCAACTATGCTCTCTATCCGATTGTATATTTTTTCACTATCATGATCAATGATCAAATCAGTAGAAAGATCAACAGCTAGAATTGATATAAAGAATATTACAGCGGTAAATAAAACAAGCTTTCCCATATTAATATCAATAAAATGATGAATTTTTTTAATTTTCTTCATTTAAAGTCCTCCCAATAAGTATAAATTAAAAATAAATACATTTGCAAATTAGCAAATAATTATGTATTGAACTATAAACATTGTAACATGTTTAGGGATAAAAGTCAATAGAAAAATTATGCTTTAATTTTACTTCCTCTCTGACATCTATTTCCCATACTGTCTATTATTTCATTATCTTTATATACATCAACGATTTCACAATTATTTGAACACCCATTGCATTCTCTGCCTATAGTCTTAAAGGAGATATCTTTTAAATCAAAATTAAAATCAAGTTTTGTTTTACTCTTATTAGCCTTTTTAGATAAAATTGCTATTCCTAATGCGCCCATAAGATGTGAATCTTTATCAACATAAACTTCCTTGTTTAACGTCTTTTTAAAAGCTTCAACTACACCCACATTTTTACTTACTCCACCTTGAAAAATTACTTTATCTTCAATCTTTTTTCCTTTTGCCAAGTTATTTAAATAGTTGTTTACAACAGCCTCACAAATTCCAGCTACTATATCCTCTTTACTATGCCCAATTTGTGCTTTATGTACGAGATCTGATTCAGCAAAGACTGTACACCTTGCAGCGATTTTAGAAGGATTTTTTGACTTTAATGCTATATCGCCTAAATCTTCAATTTGTACCCCAAGTCTCTTTGCTTGTGATGATAAAAAGGCTCCTGTACCTGCTGCACATAATGTATTCATTGCATAATCAACTACAACACCATTTCTAATTATAATAATTTTAGAATCCTGTCCACCTATTTCAAGTATTGTTTTTACATCAGGATATCGTGATAACGTTCCAATAGCATGTGCTGTAATTTCATTCTTTACCAAATTTGCATTTACTATTGTTCCAATTAAATTTCTGGCAGACCCCGTTGTGCCAATACCATAAATATCAGGATCTATATTTTTACTATCTAAACTAATTTTTAAACTTTCTATAATCTTTTTAGTAGCTTCAATTGGACTTCCCTCAGTCCATAAATACTCACTTGCAACTATGTTATTATCTAAGTCAATTACAACTCCTTTAGTGGATATAGAACCTATATCTATTCCTATGTAATATTTATTGTTCATTTAATACCCCCTTAATATTATTATTCCTTTGCTCTAAATTTTCTCTTTTCATAGAAAGCATATCATAAAATGCCTCCAATCTTGTATTTACACCAGTATCACTATTTTGTGTATCAAAAGTCAAATACATAATTGGAATGTTATAATCTCTGCTTACTTTTTGAAGAATAGGAACAGCATTTTCTTCAGGCGTACATCCAAATGGCTTTATATGTATAATACCATCATACCCTTTTTTAGCAAGTTCAATAGCATGTGCTACACTTGTTGTACCGTCAGCCCCCAGTTCATACTTTATATATTTACTCGAATTTTTAATGAGTTTTTTCATCTCAAAAGGCTTTTTAACCATTAAATATGTTATTGTAGTATATCTTTTTGTAGCTGCACCTAAATCATTTAATTTCCTTTCTATATTATCCGATGAAAATTGCTCCATAGATGTAAAGAGTTCACCAATTATACCAATTTTTATTTTTTTATTTCTTTCATCCTTCGATATAACTTTTACTGATTTTAGTTTATTTAAATATATATTTTTTGTTTTTAGTAATTCTCTAAAATTTTTCACCTTTTTTAATTTAATTAAAAATTGTTGGTGAAGTAAATTAAATTCTCCTTTTTTTAATTCATATGCTAAATTTTTTCTCATATAATCTTCAAATTTATCCAAATAATATGCAATTGCTGCAGCAACACAAAATCTATATATAAATTTTAAAAATGAAAGTTTTGGATTTATTTTCTTAAACTTATTATATACTCTAAATGGTTTTATTTTTCCCATATCTACAAGCGTTATATAATCAAATTGATATCCAAGATCTTCTAATATTTGCTTTTGAAGCTCCGAATAATATCCATATTTACATCCTCCCCCAGCCTGTACAAGTACGTTGGCTCCATTTTCTAATGACTCTATAAAATTACCAATATTATATTTAAAAGGAAGACAAATAAAATCTGGACTATGATATGCTCCATATTCAATTGTTGATTTTGACATTTTTTTGGGAATCATTATTCTTGTATTATTTTTATCAATTATATTTGACAGCCAGTTATATATGGGTACGTAATAGTTACCTATATGTGGAAAGCTGACAATATACTTAAATTTTTTATTAGTTAAATTATCCAATCACTTTTTCATCCCTTTCTTTCATATTTAAAATATCTACAAAACTTTCAATTCTTGTTTGTAGCCCTGCATCTGCATCCTGTTCATCTAATACTATATTTATATATGGAACATCTTTTATTTTTCTCATTGCAAGTTCATTAACAAGAGAGTCTGTACCACAAGGAAAAACTGAAAGATAAACAATTCCATCAATATTATTCAAATTTGAACATATTCCATTAAGCAAATTTTTACTTGATTTCCAAAATATCGTTTCAGATATATTTTTATACTCATATTTCTTATTTTTTATTAATTTAAAAAATTTAGGATTTTGCATTGAAAATTCATTAATATTTGCAAATATAACGTTTACATTTTGCCTTTCCAATAATTTTGTAATTTTTTTACCTAATATATTATCATAAGCAATATATGGATGAGCAACTAAAATTACTCTCTTTTTAGAGTCTTGTTTATTTATTTCTTCTAACTGTTCATCTAGTTTTTTCTTATCATATAATTTTTGATCCTTTCTTGCCATTAAATATGCGTGTATACACTCTGGAACCTTTTTATTTATTTTTTTCCCAAGTTTTAAAAATGCATTTAATTCTGTACTATTTTTTTCATAATCTATATTTAATGTTAAAAAATTTGAGCCAAATAAATTATTGCATATATCATAAAGAGCAAATAATTTAACACAAGTTGTTTGATTATTTTCAAATGTACAAAGTCTGGGTATAAAAATATAATCTATTTTTTCATTTTTCATTCTATCTACTAAATTAGCAACGTGTCCTATAAATATTTTACTTGCAAGACATGATTCACTAAGTGAATATTTAACTCCATTACTTAATATAGCTGGATTTGTTTTTTCACTAAATACCACTTCAATGTTAAGATACTTAAAAAAATTTACAAAAAGAACAGGATATTCATATATACTAAGACCTAATGGAATTCCTATTTTCATAACATCACCTAAAATTATTATTTCTAATTATATATTTTTTATACTACATTTTGGTAAAATAAGGAAAAGCCATCACACAAATGTGCGATGGCTTAAAGTTTACTATATTTTAATAATGTATTTTTTTGATGATATACTTAAATCTTCTCTATTTTCATTTTTCTTCTTTCTACTACATTCATGTGGTGGAATATATACAACTTTTCCTGAGGATAAGTGCCTCATATGTCCCCTTACCTGCCAAGAAAATTTCCTATACTCTGGCTTTTTTCTTTTAGGTGAGTTGTACTCAATAGCCTTTGAAATATTATATATCTTTCTTACTTTGTTTAAATAGATATTTTTTGAACCTTCTATATTAGCATTGTTTGTATTCTTTCTACACTTAGTATTGCTTTTTATAACGATATCTTTAGAAGTCCTTTCTACTTTATCTGTTATAACCTTATAATGCGTAAAATAGAAGAAATTTATAATCATCAAATGAACTATATTCTGTGCTAATGTAATTGGCAAAAAATGATCTTCATTTTGTAAATTATTAAAAGAATCAAATGTATAAATCCTAAATTCTTTATTTGGATTTTTTTCAAGACTAATGCTTAATGCAAATAGCTTTATTCCAGTTTTTATTATAACACACTCCAAACTTTTTTGTTTTTCATTTACATGGCAAAACACTTCAGATATGTTATTATCAAATGAAAATTTAAAATCATTAAAAGGTATATATATTGCTTCATTAAATGATTTTTCCTCACTTTTCATAAGAGTTTCTAATTCTCTTACGTATTTAATTGAAGATTTTAGTTCAGGGTAATTTGAAAAATTTTCAGTATGAAAATTATCAATAAAACTTAAACGATTTTTTTTATCTACAACCTCTCTTTCAATTGTAAAAAATTTAGCAATTTTCTTATTCTTTTTCTTCGATTTTACTATATTTTTTGTAACACAAGGTATACTTTTATTTTCATATTTAAAAAACACTGCAATATATGAAAATATGTCTGTAAGCATCTTTTCATATTCATGACATAATACTTCATTGTATATTTCTCTTTTAATCCATATTGAAGTGCTAGCTATATAGCAATTATTTTCATTATCATAGGAAAATTGGTTATTGTGTATCATTAATATAATTCCATTTGATATATTATCTGCTGCTAAAGAAATTTTTGTTAAATTTTCTTCTTGTTTTACATAAATTTTTTGAACCTTATCACATAATTTATATTCAATATAAAATTCTCCTTTTAATATAATTTCAAATTTTTCTCCTCTATAATTATTAAAGAAATAATCCCGTAATGGATTTAAAGCTTCATCATCAATTGAAATGGTTGACAAAATTTTGTTCATTTATTATTCTCCTCTCAAATTTGATTAAAACAAAATTTAAACTCGAAAAAATTATATCATATTATGTAAAATTTGTCAAAAAAATAGCCAGATAATTTAATATCTGACTATTATACTATTAGGTTATTTTGCTATATCAATAGCTCTACTTTCACGAATTACATTAACTTTTATTTGACCTGGATAAACCATTTCTTTTTCAATTTGTTTAGCTACATCTCTTGCAATAATAACCATAGATGCATCATCAATTTCTTCTGGCTTAACAATTAATCTTACTTCACGGCCAGCCTGAATTGCATATGATTTATCTACACCTTTATATGAATTACATATTTCCTCAAGTTTTTGTAATCTTTTAATATATGTACTTACCGTTTCACGTCTTGCACCTGGTCTTGAAGCAGACACAATATCTCCAATTTGAACAAGTACAGCTTCAATTGTTTTTGGATCTGTATCACCGTGGTGCGCTTCCATTCCCCATATAACTTCTTCTTTTTCATGATATTTTTTCAATAAGTCGATTCCAAGACTTACATGTGTACCTTCAACATCATGATCGAAAGATTTTCCTATATCGTGAAATAATCCTGCTCTTTTGGCAATTGTAGGATCAATTCCAAGTTCAACAGCAAGTGTACCAGCAATATTAGCTACCTCTATTGAATGATTTAAAACATTTTGTCCATAACTTGTTCTGTATTTTAATTTACCAAGAAGTTTAACTAGATCAGGATGAACGTTGATTACACCTGTTTCAAAAAGTGCTCTTTCACCTTCTTCTTTTATTGTTGCTTCAACTTCTGATTTTGCTTTTTCAATCATCTCTTCTATTTTTCCTGGATGAATTCTACCATCAGCAATTAATCTTTCAAGTGCAATCCTTGCAACTTCACGTCTAATTGGATCAAAACTTGATAAAACAATTACATCTGGAGTATCATCAATAATAAGATCAATACCTGTTAAAGTTTCAATTGTTTTTATATTTCTTCCTTCCCTTCCTATAATTCTACCTTTAAGTTCATCGTTAGGAAGTGAAACAGTTGTAACTGTTGCCTCAGAAGTATGGTCAGTAGCACATTTTTGAATTGCTCCAACCAAAAGTTGCTTTGCTTTTTTATCTAATGTTTCTTTAGCTTTGTCTTGTTCTGAACGAATATATGCAGCCATCTCCTGCTTCATATCATCATGCAATTTTTCCATCATCTCAGATTTTGCTTGTTCAACCGTCATTTTAGAAATCTTACTAAGTTCTTCTAATTCTCTTTCTTTTGCTTTTTCTAAGTCTTTTTCTTTTTTTTGTAATTCATCACTTTTTCTAATGATATTGTTTTCTTTTTCTTCAATCAAAGCTGCTCTCTTGTCAACTAGATCTTGTCTTTGATTGATTCTATTTTCAATATCTTGTAACTCTCTTTTTCTGTAACGTGCGTCTTTTTCAAACTCATCTTTTTGTTTCATCATTTCATCTTTAGCTTGCAAAATTACTTCTTTTTTTGTTCTTTCTGCATCTTTTTTGCTATCTTCAATAATTCTTTTTGCTTGTTCTTCAGCTGAATTTACTGTAGACTCTGCAATTTTTTTCCTATAGGCAATACCAATATAGAAAAAGATAACTGCAGCAACTACAAACGCAATTACAGGTATTAAAACTGTAAATAACATCTTTTTCCTCCTTCAATATTCTTTTTTCAATGTTCAAAACTATATATAAATAAATATTAGTACATAATATCAAAGCTTTATATAATTTTACCTCAAAAAGTATGCTCTAAACTAACATACTATATAAATTATACATTAAAAGCATTTAATTATCAATAGAAAAAGTAATATTTAGTTATTAATTTTAAATTTTTATAATATTTGTTTTTTATAAAATTAAATCTTTTTCTAAATGGATTTAAAATATAAAAAACTTTATTTACCCATATTCTTCTTAGAAAAAAATAAGTAAAAATATTTTTAGCATGAAAATAAACCTTTCCATTATAATTAAAAATAAGCAACATAAGTTTATTTAAAAATTCTCGAGTTGCATAACCTTTAACTTCAATTAGAAGAGGAACCTTTCCACCAATTAATTTTAAAACTTCTTCAAATAAAGGAACTTTTTCACAGCTCTTTTTTATATAAAATTTCTCAATATCATTAAATAACATTTTAGTTGTTCTACCCTTTACACCTAAAAGTCTCTTAGTGTACCTATCGTGCATACATATAATGTAGCCATCTTTTGTCATTCTTAAATCTAATTCAATTGACATATTTTTATTAATTGCTTCAGAATATGCTCTTAAGCTATTTTCAGGATAAATATAGTGAAATCCCCTATGTGCTATTTTATTATTATATATTTCTTTTGATTTTTTAGGAATATATGTAAACATTTTATCATCACTATATTATTATATACAAAAAAGGTAAATATTATAAAAATATCTACCTTTTTATTTCTTTTTTAAGCTTCCATTTGTTTAGCCAGAAAATTAGCCGCATTTTGAGCAAGTTTATATTCCACTTTTGTTATTGGTTTATTATAATCAGTTGAAAACATTATAACAGAACCTATTGCATCCCCGTCACAAATAATTGGAGCTATAATTTGTGATCTATACTTTAAAATACTATCTCCAATTATTAATGGCATAATTCTATCATCTTTTGTTGACCATATAGCTCTATCTTCCATAACATTTAAAACGTGTTCACTTATCTCCTTTGCTATATAGTCTTTCTTAGGGGCACCTGATACGGTAATAATTGTTTCTGTATCACTTATACATGTAGCAAAGTCAGTTGTTCTACTTAAAGTCTCAGCATATTGAGTCGCAATTTCAAGCATATCTCCCATAGTTGCGTGCTTTCTTAAAATAATTTCTCCATCTTTTTCAATAAAGATTTCTAAAGGATCTCCTTCCCTTATACGTAAATTTTTTCTGATCTCTTTTGGAATGACAATTCTACCCAAATCATCAATTTTTCTAACAATTCCTGTAGCTTTCATTTTAACCTCCTAGGTTGTAATTTAATAATATTATTATCTGTTATTAAATTGCATTTATACTTTTTAATTTTAATATTTAAAATTCTCCTACTATAATTTTATATTAAAATTAATAATATGTCATAGGAAATTTTTTACAGAAAATTGTTTTTTGTCACATAAAGAGTATACAATACAACTTAATATGTATTATATACTCTTTGTGTGTTAGTGTCAACGCTATTTGTTTTTTATTTTAATAAATTATCAATAGAGTCTGCAATATTTTTTAAAAGTGCAGTTTTTAATATTTTTGAACCACTATTGTCATTTTCATTATCTCTAATAATGGCTGAAAGTTTTTTTAGATTTCTTGAGTCACTCTTTAACATTTTCTTTTTCTTTTCATACCTTATCTTTAAAATATTTACGAAATTATTTAAATCATAATTTGGAGTATCGCATAATTTTTTATATAAATCATTCATATCATATCTTGAAAATACAGGTATTTCTCTATATTCTTCTGTAAATTGTTTAAAGAACTTAGGTAAGTTATTTGGTAAATTTTTAAATAAACTGCTTGCTTTATTTGCAGCTACTTGTTCAATTGTTTTTTGCTTTATTTTCTCGTATTCTTTTTTTATATCTTTTATATCTGCATCATTTATTACAAATTCAATACTATTTTCAGAAAGGGATTTTAACATATCAACATCATTTATGTGATCAGTTGCAGATATTTCCATACCAACGACAAAATTTTGTTTTAAATCATCTATTGGATAATCAATTAAATTCATATTAATTAAATATTTATATACTGAAAATAATCTTACATATTCCTTAAATTCAACTTTTCCAAATTTTACTTCATTAATTCCTTTTTTCCATAAGAAATCAAAATCAAAATCAGATAATTTCCAATAGTCACCATTTAAAAGCCTTTGATATTGTTTATCTTTAACGTCTTTGGTTTTTGTTACGCTTTCGATTGCGTCATCCATATTTTTTTTATATAGTTTTTCATCTAGTATTCTTGTCCTTATATACATTTCAATAAATTTAAAAAATCTATATTTTACGTTTGTATTCACAAAATACTTGCTGTCAAACTCTCTTAAATACATTTGCTTTGTATCATTTAAAATTTGAGATGTAAAGATTATAGATACATATTCATCATTATCTTCAATATTAATAAATTTAGCATTAGTTTTTATCTCATACGATATTGCAATAGTAAATTTAAGCATAACTTTAAGTAAATCATATGGGACATCTGGATAATCTTTTAATACATTATTATATATTTTTTCAAAATCATTTAATGCATGTTTTAATATTCTTAAGTTTCTACTATCTGTTTTTAAAAATGTATTTTCAATTGATGCATAATTTTTTTTATAAAATTCATACAAACCATAATTGTAAGTATATTTATTAATCATAGATGTTAATACATATTTGTATTCAGGGACAAACTCAAATGTTTCGCCAATAAGCTTTTCCTTAATCCTTTGATATTCATTTGATTTTTCAAAGAGGAATGAAACCTCTTTATCAAGCAAGTCTCTATAACTATCATCTTCCGTAAATTTTGTTATATCTGTTATTGGCTTTTTATCAATTCTTCCTTGTTTATCTAAAACATATGTTGCAATCCATTTTTTAAAATCAATATTATCATTTTTGAACTTAATTGCAAGCTCTTCCTCATTACAAATTATTATAGTTTTGATACCATCATGTTCAACAAAATTATTTATATATCCTAAAATATCAATAACATCAATGTTAGCCCTTTCTAGGTCGTCAAAACATAATACTTTATCATCGACTGTAAACAATTTAGAAAAATCAACCTTATCAGAATTAAAATTCATACTTCCAAATAAGTTTGCCATATCAAGTCCAGTTTTTACATACTCGGGAATAGAATTTCCCTTTTTATTATCTACAAATTTTTTTAAAGTCTTGCTAAGCATCGGATTTGTTTCTATAAAAAGTTTTTTACTTATTTCTTCCAAGCTATTTACACCATAAAGGGAAATGTATATTGTTTTATACTTCTTACCCTCATTACTTATCTTTTCTATCTTATCTCTTAAATTATTATTCCAAAAATATGTTTTACCGCTCCCCCATTTGCCATTTAACATTATTGCATAATCAGTATATGGTTTTCTTATATAATCACAAATTGAATCTATTAGTTCATTCAAAATTCTCACCTCTTATATACGGTTATTTTAGCATAAATTGAATAATTTATCAATAATTAAAGATAATATATTATAATTTTGCTCTTCTCTTTGACATTATGTAAAATATATGTTATAATATTGTCATAATTTTATATAAAAGGTGGCCTTAATATGAATATATTACCGGAAATGAAAATTGAAATAAATTCAGATCTTGAAACTGAAAGAATTGCATCAAAAATTGCTAATGTCATTCTTTCTTTTAGAAACAACAATTTTTTTATTGATTACAAGATATATGAAAAATTAAAGGAATTGTCTCTTGAGACGCAAAGCATTGTTACTTTCCCTCCAAATGTTAAAGCGCTTAAAATTCAAAGTAACCACTTAAATGTTATTTTTTATATATCTACTGTTAACAGTGATTATTTAAGTATCGACAAATTCATCGAACTTTCCAGAGGTCTATACTATGAAAAGAACAAAAGTAAAATTATAAACATAAATGATGCTAATAGCTCAGAATCTTTCAATATTATTTCGATAATACTGGTATAAAAAATGTAGCAGGTCAAATTGACTTGCTACATTTGTTTTCTATCTTATCTTTAAGTCCTGTCATTCTATTTTTAGAATCAATATTATCAACCATATATTCTATCATTTTTTTACTTCCAACTATTACTAGCATTTTTTTTGCTCGTGTCATGGCTGTATATAAAAGATTTCTTGTAAATAGCTTTGGATACCCTGTATATAGAGGTAAAATTACATAATCAAATTCACTGCCTTGACTCTTGTGTATTGTAGTTGCATAAGCAAGTTCAAGCTCATCAAGCTCATCAAAATCATAGGATATTTCTCTTACATCATCAAACAATACTGTAAGTTCTTTATTTACATTATCTATTTTTTGTATATATCCAATATCTCCATTATATACTCCTTCAATATTTTGCTTTGCTTCACCCTTAACGTCAAATCTTTTGTCATAATTATTCTGGATTTGCATTACTTTATCTCCAACTCTATATATTCTATCTCCAACTTTTCTCTCCTCTTTAGATATAGATTTAGGATTTAGTAACTCTTGTAACATATTATTTAATTCAATGGTGCCAAGAGTTGTTTTTTTCATAGGTGTTAAAATTTGCAAATCCTTTAGCTTATCAAATGTTGCAAATGATTCTAATCTATATGAAACAAGTGATGATATTTCTGATAAAGTATCTTCTACACTGTTTGTTTTTATAAAATACATATCAGTATCTTTGTTCTTAAATTCAGGATATTTTCCTTCATTTACTCTATGTGCATTTAAAATAATATCACTTTTAGCACTTTGTCTATATATTTGCTTTAGGTATACAGTATTTACAATTCCTGATGTTATTATATCTTTTAAAACATTTCCTGGACCTACTGAAGGTAGTTGATCAACATCCCCTACAAAAATTATTTTAGTCTTTTTCCCCAAAGCCTTTATTAGATTATTCATCATTATTGTATCAAGCATAGACGCCTCATCAACTATTACAAATTCCTCCTCAATAGTTTTTACTTCAAGATTATATAACATATCAATATCTTCATTATCAAGTTTAGTGATTTCAAGAAGTCTATGAATTGTTCTTGCTTCTCTTTTAGTCGTTTCAGTTATTCTTTTGGCTGCTCTTCCTGTTGGTGCACAAAGAACATATTTTATATCTAACTTTTCTAAAATCTGTATTATACACTTTATAATAGTAGTTTTTCCTGTACCTGGTCCACCAGTAATTACAGTAACATCATTTACAAGTGAATTAAGGATTGCCTCTTTTTGTTCATCAGATAGTTCTATTTTATCCTCTTTACTTACCTCATCAATATATTGAGCATAATTATCTTTTTTAGTTGATTTTGATCTACTTTTTTTTACTATAAAATCAGCAATATTTTCTTCTGCTAAAAAGAAGCTTTTTCTATATATATATTCCTCATCGTTTATTGTTTGTCTATATAATTTTTCATGTAATTCTAACCTAATTATTCCATTTTGAATACATGACTCAGAAACATTTAAAATTTTTGCAGCATATGAAATCAATGCATCTTCCTTAAGGCATGTATGCCCAAATTCTGTAGCATTATTAAGTGAATATATTATACCTGTATCTATTCTTGACTCTGATTCAGGTAGTACACCTAATTTTTCTCCTATTTTATCTACTTGTTTAAAATCTAAGGTTTTAACAAACATTAACAAACTATATGGATTTTGCTTTACTATATCAATAGTATCTTTTCCAAGATCTTGATAAATCTTACTTGCCATTACAACCGAAATACCAAAATCAGTTAAAAAATTAATCACGTTCCATCTTTCATATTCCTCATTAAAGAAAACATTTAATGCTTCAACATTTTCTTCATTTAATCCTTTTACTTTTAAAAGTTCTATAGATTTAAATCTTATAGTATTAATAGTATCTTCACCAAACATATCAATAATACTTTTAGCTTTCTTTTTTCCTACACCTTTAACATTGTCCGCTATATATTGAATTAAAGCTGAGTCAGTTTTTGGTAAAACTTTTTTATATGTTGTAAATTTGAACTGTTCACCATAAACTTTATGGGAAGACATCTCCCCCTCGAGTTCGATTTCATCGCCAACTTCTAGATTTTCAGTTTGACCTACAGCAGTCATATATCCAGATTTATTTTTAAGTAGCATAACTGTCCATGAATTACTATCATTTTTAAATATAATTGTTGATACTTTTCCTTCTAGTTTCATAATTTCACCAAATATATTATATATTAAAGAAATACCATGTGCAAGTTAATATTAAAAAATTTAACAAATTAATAAAAAAACATTGACATTTTTTATTAATTATAATATACTATTAATAGTGAATCGCGGGGTAGAGCAGTTGGCAGCTCGTAGGGCTCATAACCCTGAGGTCGCAAGTTCGAGTCTTGCCCCCGCAACCATCTATTAAAACTGAAATCGTTTCTTGATTTCAGTTTTTTCCTATATAAAAATAACAAACCAGTAAAATACTGATTTGTTATTTTTTAATTATTTTCATAAATCGGTAAATTAATATATTCATAAGGACTAATCCTATTATGATCTTTATCTCTAATTTCAAAATAGAATTTGCCATTAGCTCCAACTTCACCTAGCTTTTGACCTTCTTGCACTGGAATAACGTCACCATTTATTGGTTTTTCAAACCCAGCGTAAAAAGCATAAATATCATCTTTTTTTAAGCCTGAATATCTGATTTCTATATAATTACCATATACATTGTCTCTACCTGTTTTATATATTAAGCCATCTCCTATACTTTTTACATTCATTCCTGGATCCGCGCTTACTATCATACTATTGTCATTATTTACCTGAATATTTCCCACGCTTACAGGGCTAGAATACTTAGATTTAAAAACAATTTCCGTATTTTTTAATGACTCATAAGAAGGCTCTGTTTGCATATTCTTTTCTTTTTTAGCTAAGAAAAGTTTTTTAATATTAAAAACTGGACTTAAAATCAAAAATATTCCTACAAATATTACAGCTATAATAACAAAGATATATAATTTTGATTCTTTGTTTTTCGTACCAATTCTTACAATATTCATAAAAAAGCCTCCTCTCTACATTTTTATTTTAACATAATTTGTTGAGAATTGCAAATATATTTTATTTTCCTTGACATAAGTTTATAAAAATAGTATAATTCTAAATGCAAATAATTTGCATTTAGACGAGGTGAAATTAATGAAGGATATTATTTTAGATACATTAGTTGATTCTATAAAAATGTTGCCATTTTTATTTTTATCATACTTAATTATAGAATTTATAGAGCATAAATCTTCAAAAAAAATTGAAAATGCACTTAAACGTTCAGGAAAATTTGGACCAGTTATAGGAGGATTTTTAGGAACATTTCCCCAATGTGGTTTTTCTGTTACTGCTGCTACATTATATGCAAGTAGAGTAATTACATTAGGTACACTTGTAGCTGTATTTCTAACTACTTCAGACGAAGCAATTCCTGTGCTTTTATCTCATCCTGATTGTATGCCTTTATTACTCAAAGTTATAGGACTAAAATTAATTATAGGAATTGTTATTGGATTTATAATAGATTTAATATTTAGAAAAAAACATACTCCAATTGAAGAAAAAAAAGAAACGCAAGAACATATTCATTCTATGTGTTCAAATTGCGATTGTAATCATTCAGGAATTCTTAAATCCTCAATAAAACATACCATAAATGTATTTCTATTTATCCTAATCTTTGCATTTATTTTAAATATACTTATTCATTATATTGGTGAAGAAATGTTATCAAAATTATTAATGTCAGGCAGTATTTTTCAACCATTGGTTGCTGGACTTATTGGACTTATACCAAATTGTGCTTCATCAGTACTACTTACAGAATTATTCTTATCAAATAATATTTCTTTTGCCTCTATAATAGCAGGACTAAGCAGTGGATCTGGACTTGGTATGGTTATATTATTTAAAGAAAATAAAAATATAAAAGAAAATTTAAAGATATTAGGACTAGTGTATTTACTTGGAGTATCAGTTGGTATAATTATAGAAATTATAGGAATGATGATGTAATATGGATTTTAAAAGAACTAAAAATAGAATTAAAATATTAAATGTATTGAACTATACCTCTACTCCACTATGTGCAGAAGATGTTTATACTATTTTAAATGAAGAAATTAATATTGCAACAATATATAGAAATTTAAATTTCTTATCAGATAAAAAAATACTTACTAAGTTTATATTTGATGATGGTAAAATGTATTACAAACTTAATAATAAAAGCCACACTCATAATTTAGTTTGCTACATTTGTCATAAAATAACTCCTATCGAAAACTGTCCTATAGACTTAATTTCAAAAAAGGTAAAAGAAACAACTGGATACACAATTACTGGTCACTTTTTAGAATTAAAAGGAATATGCCCTGAATGTCAAAATAGGCTTAGTCATAAAAACTAAGCCTATTTTTCTAAGCATTTAAGATACCTTTCTTCTGCTTTATCAAAGTTAATAATTTTTTTAAAGTTGTCTATATATTCATCCCTACGATTGTTATATTTTAAATAATATGCATGTTCCCATACATCAATTAATAAAATTGGACATAAATTTAAGTCTAGTACTGTATCCTGATTTTTTGTTCCTATAACATTTAAATTGTTATTTTTATCCATTACAAGCCATGCATAACCTGAACCAAATACTTTTAAAGCTTCCTCTTTAAAACATTTATAAAAATTTTCAAAGTTAATATATTGTTCGTCGATCTTTTTAGCAAGTTTTCCAATAGGTATATTAGTATTTAAGCTATTTTTTAGTCCACTAAAATATAAATTATGGTTATATACTCCGCCACCATTATTTTTTACTTTTTCTCTTATATTATCTGGTAAAAACATTAAACTTTTAAGTAACTTTTCAAGTGACCAATTATATAGTTTAGGATAAGGTGCTAGAGCTTTATTTAGATTATCTACATATGTTTTTAAATGTTTATCATAATGTAAATGCATTGTTTTACTATCTATGTATGGTTCCATTTCTTCATAGCTATATGGTAATTCTTTTAATTTAAAAGGATATGTTTCTATCAATTTCATCACGTATAATCACCCTATAAAATAATATGCCCATATAATGAAAAAAATACTTTTTTATCCAAAAAACATTGACAATAATTATTACATAGTGTATAATAATTATTGTCGTTAGGGCTTTTAATAATGGCGGCATAGCTTAGTTGGCTAGAGCGTTCGGTTCATACCCGAAAGGTCACAGGTTCGACTCCTGTTGCCGCTACCATTTATAAAAAACGTTCAAAACTATAATAGTTTGAACGTTTTTTGTTATAATTTTAATTATTAAAAAGTATTTTTTTGTTATTTTCTAAGACTTCATCAAATTTAATCCAGTCATTGACATCCATTATTTTATAACCCGTATCAGAATGTACATCCTTTACAACAACATATTTTATTCCTGCATTTATAACCACTCTTTTGCACATAATGCAAGAATCAATTTTTTCAAGTATTTGTCCAGTCTTGACATCCTTACCAACCATATATAGCGTTGCTCCGATTATATCTCTTCGTGCAGCTGAAATAATTGCATTTTGTTCTGCATGTACACTTCTGCACAGTTCGTAGTTTTGCCCTGACTTTATTTTCAATTTTTCTCTTGCACAAAAACCAAGATCAATGCAGTTTTCTCTACCCCTTGGTGCACCGTTATATCCAGTAGAAATTATTTCATCATTCTTTACTAAGACGCATCCATAATTTCTTCTAAGACAAGTTGCACGAGAAAGCACCTCTTCTGCAATACCTAAATAATAATTATGCTTGTCAACTCTGTTACCCATAACAGACTCCTCCTTAAATTTTAATATAAAAATAAATAATGAATATTTTTGTATAAGTATACCACGCCTGTTGTTTTATGTCAATAATATTAAATTATAAATTATCAAAATAAGTACTTTTTTCTTGAAGTCCTTCATAATTTATTTGTCTTTGAGCTTCATATGCAACAATTGCAACACTATTTGATAAATTAAGCGAACGTATCTTCTTTCTCATAGGTATTCTTACAGTTTTATCAAATTTTTCTAGAATATAGTCCTCAGGAATTCCTCTAGTTTCAGGTCCAAATACTAAATATGAATCTCCTGTATATTTAACATCAGTATATACTTTATTTGCTTTAGTTGAAAGTAAATACATATCATTAGTATTAACTTTATTCTTAAAATCTTCAAGATTTTCATACTCAACTATTTCCAACTTGTCCCAGTAGTCAAGCCCTGCTCTTTTTACCGCTTTTTGAGATATATCAAATCCAAGAGGATGAACTAAATGAAGTTTTGCTCCAAGTGCAGCACATGTTCTAGCTATATTTCCCGTATTTTGTGGAATTTCAGGTTCAATTAACACAATATTTAAAGCCATTTTTTCACTTCCTTTTGTCAATTATTATATATTATTTTCTAAGCATTGTAAATAGCAAAAGAAAAAAGTATTTAAATCAATATTAAATACTTTTAACAGAACATTATTATTTCATATATTCGTTATATAATTTATCCCACATTTCATCGTCAACAATTCCTGTCACTTCAAGTCCATATTCTTTTTGAAAACTCATAACTGCTTTTTTAGTTTCACTTCCAAAAATTCCATCTAAAGCTATATTAGGAATATTTTGATTTACCAAAGAAACTCTTCTTAAATACTCCTGAAGCCTATATACATATCTTCCCTTACTACCCTCTTTAAGTACATTATATGATAAATCAGATCCCATATTTAAATTATTATTACTTACATTATTACTAAAATCAATTCTTTCAATTGCCTTGATTTGGTCTTTTTTGTCATATATAACTTTTAATTTTTCATATGTATTTTTATCCATTATTCCAGTGTCACTTATTCCCATCATATTTTGAAATGATCTTACTGCATTTCTAGTTTGACTATCATATATACCATTTAAAGTTATAACAGGCATTTTAGGATATATGTGTACAATACCCATTAACATATTTTGTAAATTTTTAACATCATCTCCTTCATCACCTTCTCTTAATGTATTTCTTACATTATTTAAATCATTTGTACATGTATATGTGCTATTTCTTCTCATAGAAAGTTTTTTTCTTCTTTTTTTAAATAAACCAAACATTAATATCACCTATTAAATATGTATGTAGAACAAAAGTGACTTATCACTCCACCACTAACTATTTTTGTAGTTTGTGGTATTTTTAAAGATGTTGTATTTAAGTTTCCACCTATCTCTAGGCCACTCTTTTCTTTAACGGTCGTTGTTCTAGGCCTCTATTCATCGCAATTTCTTGGTTTGGACCACTTTTTTTATATATTTTCTTAATATATTTAAACTTCCGTTTATATCTGCATTTATTTTTATTCCTCTATTTGTTACAAATATTCCTCTACTTATTCTTCTCCTTTTATTATAATTTTCTTTTATAATATCTTCTCTATCTAATGCACTTACTCCTGATGTATATTTCTCACTTATTTTTTCTACTTTTATTCCTTCTAATTTTGCTTTATATTCTATTTTTTGTACCAATTTATATAATGGTATTTGTACAAAATTTTTGTTATAATTCATCCTCTGTTTTATATCTTTTAAATCTCCTATTACAATTACTCCACACTTATTTACTTTTGCATATTCTATTACAATTTTTGATACTTTATGCATATATGTATTCATATAATTTTTTCTATACTCATATAACTTCTTTATCTGTTTCGTATTTTTATATTTTTTACTTGTTTTTCTCATTTTCATCTCGATTTGTTGTAATTTTCTTATTTTCTCATTTATGTATTTATTTTTACTTTTGGCTTCCTTCCCTGATATTAATATACTATTTGAATTATCTTTATTTGTACATCCTACTATATTATTTAATCCTAAATCTATTGACATTATATTTGTATTTCCTTCTATTGCCTTTTTTTCTTCCCTCTCATATATTACATTTATTTCTATATTTTTCACTTCTTGTTTTATCTTTATCATCTTTACTCTAGAAAAATCTACTAGCTTTCTTAATTTTCTTGGTATTAAGAAATTTAAACTTTTTACTTCATATTTTTCCTGCATTCTTTTTGATAATGATAACTTTATTTTATTTCCTTCTATTCTTATTGCATATTTTGTAAATATTATTTCTTGTACTACGTTTTCCTTCTTAAATCTTGGAAATCTAGGCTGCCCCCTTAATGAATTTTTATTCTTTTTATACATATTACATAAACTTATATATGATTTATAACTTCCTATAACTCCTATTATTGCTTCTTGTAACATATGTGAATGTAAATAATTGCTATGCCAATTATTTTTTCGATAATCCTTATATATCTTACTTGATATTATATTTAAATTTTTATTTACATCTATTTTCTCTTTTCCTTCACGTATATCATATAATAGCATATTACATACTTTCTTTACATGCCACTGTAAATCTTTTATTATATCAAGATTTTTATTTCCTATTTTTGTTATCGTATATTTAAAACTTAGTTTCACTTATCTAATCACCTCGCTTTCATTTTACAAGATGATTATATCATACATTTGTTCTATAGCAAACATTTGTTATGTATTTTTATATACTTTTCATCGCAATTTTCGACAAAAAAGAGATGATATGTTAATTTGTATATTTTTTTAAAAGCATACTCCATATGTTCTATTACCATGCTATAAAAATTTTGGCATGGTAATTTCAATATGACTTTCCTATTATACAAAATATTCTTTTATTCTTCATTTTTCTTGCTTTTTATTAATATTAGTGATAATATTTTAATGGAGGAAAAATATATGAAACACATAATACTTGCGAACCCTGTATCAGGAAAAAAGAAGGGAAAAATATATGCTTCAAGAGTACAAGATCTTTTAAAGAAAAATAATATAAATGCTGAAATTATTCTATCTGAATATCCTAAACACTTAACTAAAATTGCTCATGATTTATCAAAAAAAGATTGTTATAGGTTCTATGTGTTGGGTGGAGATGGTACCTTAAATGAAGTAGCTTCTGGTATTGTGGGTAGTAATTCAGAAATAGTGGTTATTCCATGCGGAACTGGAAATGATTTTTTAAGATCAATTTCAAAATATATGAGTATGAGAAAAATTGTAAATGAATCAATTAGTAAAAAGGCTATACCAACTGATATAATAACATACGGAAAAGACAAATACTGTATTAATATTTTAAATATGGGATTTGATGCAATGATAGCTAAAAACGTAGATAAATTTAGAAATTTTCCATTTATATCTGGTTCTGCAAAGTATAACCTTTCAATATTATATACGTTAAGTTCTGCAAAGAACTTCAAATTTAAAATAAGAAGCAAAGATAAAGTTTTAAAGGGTAAATTTACACTTGCTGCAATTGCAAATGGAAAATATTATGGTGGAGGCATAAAGCCATGTCCAAATGCTGACGTAAATGATGGTTTCTTAGATTGTTGCATTATAGATTCTACAGATTTATTTAGTAAAATTAAATTACTACCAAAGTATAAAAAAGGTAACCACACTAACCTAAAACAGGTTAATATTTTTAAAGTAAAGGAAGTTTCTATAGTGTCTACAAAAAAATTCCCAATAAGTGTTGATGGAGAAATCTATTATACAAATAAATTACATATTAAAGTTTTACCAAAGGCAATAAACATTGTACATATATAATAAAAGAAAAATGCCCTAGAGGACCTAATCCTTTAGGGCATTTTATTTTATTTTTTCTATTTTCTTCTATTCTTCGTCATCTTCTACATTTTCTCTTTTCTTAAGTAAAGGATACAATACAACATCACGTATGTTATAACTGTTAGTTAAGAATTGTAAAAATCTGTCTATACCAAGTCCCCATCCAGAAATTGGAGGCATTCCATATTCCATTGCTTTGATATATTCGTTATCCTTACTCATTGCTTCTTCATCGCCTTTTGCTTTTAGCTCACTTTGTTCCCTTAAACGTTTATCTTGCTCTTTTGAATCTACAAGTTCGGAATAGCCATTAATTATTTCTTGTCCATTTACAACTAATTGGAATCTATCTGAAACAGTTGGGTCTTCATCATTTGATCTTGCAAGTGGTGATAAATCAACAGGGTGTTTTGTAACAAATACTGGATTTATCATTTTAGGTCTACTTACTTTTTTATACAACTGGTCTATTAAATTTCCTCTACCTAGCTTGTCTAAATCTGGTGTTTCCAAATCAATTTTATTTTTCTTAATTTCCTCTAATAATTCTGAAGCAGTTTGGTATTTATCAATATCAATTCCTGAATCTTTTAAAATAAGGTCTCTAAATCCAATTTCAGGCCATTCATTGCCAAAATCTACCTCTGTATCACCTATCATGATTTTTAAATCTCCGTTATTAATATTTGAAATTATATACTTAATTAAATCAGAAGTAAGTTTCATATTATCTTTATAGTTATAATATGCACTATACCCTTCTATCATTGTAAAATCTTGTAGATGATTTACACTAATACCTTCATTTCTAAAGTCTCTTGCAATTTCATATATATTTGTAAAACCACCAATAATAAGTTTTTTAAGAGTAAGTTCAGGAGAAATTCTTAAAAAAACATCTGCATCATATGTATTATGATGTGTTATAAATGGTCTAGCAGTTGCACCTGAAGCTGTATTTTGAAGAACAGGTGTTTCTACTTCGATAAATCCTTTATTATCAAGGAATTCACGTATTAATTTTATAACTTTAGATCTTAAAAGAAATCTTTTTTTAGTTTCATCATTCATGATTAAATCAAGATGTCTTTCTCTATATAATGTTTCCCTATTTGTTATTCCATGGAATTTTTCTGGAAGAGGTCTTAATGCTTTTCCAAGAAATGTATATTTATATACTTGTACAGTTTTTTCCCCTGAACCCGTTATAAAAATATCTCCTGTAACACCAATAAAATCTCCTACATCAAGTGTTTCATGAATTTTCTTGTATAGTTCTTCTCCTAGGTCATCTCTTTTCATGCAAAGCTGAATATGTCCCTCTACATCTCTTAAGTCAATAAAACTAATTTTTCCCATTTTTCTTTTTGACATTACACGACCAGCAACACTTACATTTTTAGTTCCTGGTTCTAAAGCCATAACTTCTTTTAATGAATGAGTATATTTAAAGCTATCTGGTCTAGTATTAAAACCATATTCTTTTAATTTTGCTTCCTTTTCCTCACGTACTTTTTTTAATTCAACAATATCTCCCATTTTTACACTCCTTTTTAGAAATATTTGATTATGTAAAATAAATTTTACAATCTTTTTATAGATAATATTTTGTATTTTATAACTCCACCTGGAGTTTCTACCTCAACTTCATCGCCTTTTTTAGCACCAATTAAAGCTTTACCAACAGGAGATTCATTAGATATTTTATTATTTTTCATATCTACTTCTGTTGCGCCAACTATTCCATAAGTTATATCTTCATCAAATTCAAAATCATGCACTGTAACTTGAGTTCCTATACCAACTTTTCTTGTTGATACCTCATCATCGTCCACAACTTTAGCAACTCTTAACATATTTTCTATATCCTGAATTTTTGCTTCAAGTAAAGCTTGTTCATTTTTAGCATCATCATATTCTGAATTTTCAGACAAATCACCAAATTCCCTTGCAATTTTTATTCTTTCAGCAACTTGCATTTTCTTTGGCCCTTTTAAATATTTTAATTCTTCCTCTAATTTATTGTACCCTTCTGTTGTAAGTACTATATCACGTTCTTCCATTATTTAATCTCCTCCTAAAACAACATATATATTATACACTAAGTGTCAAGTATAATACATTTTTAATATATATTATTTAAAAAGAAAACCTAACTTTACTTTACTAAAATTATTTCTATTGATTTCTAATCTATTTAAAATAGTAAGTATTTCTGGTTCATATCTTTTATAGCATATATATTCTTCACTCATTATATCCATATCTATATCATTCATATCTAAATATAACGATTTACCATTTAAAATATATTGCTGAATAAAAATATTTCGATCTATTTTACTATACATTAAGTAAATGTTATATTTTTGAATATTTCTTTTTCCAATTAATTCAATTGTTGTACCATATTCATTATTTATATTTTTAATAAACTTTTGCAATTTTGAACTATCATATTTATTAATATTTTTTGTTTTTAAAACATCAACAAATTTATATTTTGAGATATATTCAAGTAATTTATTTTCATCAAAATCTCTTAAATCATTTATAATAATTAATATCTTTAATTTGCATAAGTCAATTTTATTATCATTAATATACTTATCCATATATACTACATCTTTTCTTTTTAGATTATTTTTTATATTAAGTTCCTCATACACTGTTAAATTATTTAATCTAAAAAGTCTTAATATATATTCTTTAATTACTTTACAACCATCAAATTCGTTTGCAAAAATCAGATGTACAACATCGTTTTTTCCGTATTTTCTATTTATATTTAGTTTTAAAATTTTATCATATATAGAATACTTTCCTTTTTGTAACTGATTATTTATATATTCTCTATCAATTCTTATATATGTAATTTTTGATAAGGAATTATTTAAAATGTCATCATTTACAATATATTTAAAAATTTTATTAGTAACTATTTTTTTTATATTATTTATACTTTTTTTCTCTTTGGAATCCTTATTCTTAAAATCTATAAAAATAGTGTTCATATTTCCCCCAATACTTATACATATTATATATGAACATATTTTTATATTATTACAACTTAAATAATTTTTCCTATTTCTTTACAATATTTTTTATATTTACGGCAGTTTTTGTTCTATCTAATTTTGTTAGTAGTAAATCTTTTAAAGTATCACCTGTAAGTTCTCTTCTTAATTTTCCATTTTCAACAAGGGAAATTATACCTGTTTCTTCTGAAACAACAATTACAAGAGCATCAGATATTTCAGTAATTCCTACAGCTGCTCTATGTCTTGTCCCAAGATTTTTTGGAACAGAAACTTCAGAGGCAAGTGGTAAAATACATTTTGCAGCAATTATTTCTGATTTATCAATTACAATTGCGCCATCATGAAGAGGCGTGCGTGGCATAAAAATATTTTGAATTAATTCCGATGATACTTTTGCAGATAAGTTTATACCTTCTTTTAAAACTTCCGATATCTTAGTATTTCTTTCTATAACAATAAGAGCTCCTATTTTTTTTAAGGACATTATTTCAACTGCTTTTACAATTTCAGATATTGAATGTTTAACCATGATATTATCATCCATATCAAAAACTCCAACTAGCTTACTTCTCCCAAGTTTTTCAAATACGTTTCGTATTTCAGGTTGAAATACGACTATTAGCAATATTACTCCATAAGTTACAAAATTAGTCAAGATAAAATTCAATATTACCATATTAAAAACTTTTGCAATTATAACAAGGAAAACAAGCATCAATATACCTTTTACAATTTGTTTTGCTCTTGTTTGCCTTAAAATTCTAATTATATAATATGCAATAAATAGAACTATTGCAAGGTCCATTACAAGTACAAAAACTCTCCATGGACTAGTAAGGTCTAGAACATCTTTTAATAAATACATAAACTCTATTATTCTAAGCCAAATTGTATGGAACATAAAGGTCACCACCTATACATTTTGTATTGCTGATATAAGGACAGCAAACATTGAAAATACCATTGAAAATATTAAAATACCAACAACTGTGTATTTTACAATATTCTTTCTTTTTTCCATTTAAACCACCTCTTTATATTTCAAATTTTCCATCAAACCAATTTAAAAGTTCTTCAATTTTAACTCTTTCTTGTTCCATTGTATCTCTATTTCTTATTGTAACACATTTATCGTCTAAAGAATCAAAATCAAAAGTTATACAATAAGGAGTTCCAACTTCATCCTGTCTTCTATATCTTTTACCTATTGAACCTGCTACATCATAATCACAATTATATTTCTTAGAAAGTAATGAATATACTTCTTCAGCTCCTTCAGATAATTTTTTAGAAAGAGGTAAAATTGCAATTTTTACAGGTGCAATAGATGGATGTAATTTTAATACAACTCTTGTATCATCATCATTTATCTTTTCTTCTGAATATGCATCACATAGAACAGCAAGTGTAAGTCTATCACATCCAAGAGATGCCTCAATAACATATGGAATAAATTTTTCACCAGTTTCTGGATCTAAGTATTCCATTGACTTTCCACTATATTCCTGATGTCTTGATAAATCATAATTTGTTCTATTGTGTGTTCCACATAACTCATCCCATCCATGAGGATATTTAAATTGAATGTCACATGCTTCTTTAGCATAATGAGCTAATTTTTCATGATCTTTAAATCTAAGATGGTCTTTATCTATTCCTATTGAAGTTATAAAGTTCATTTGCTTTTCTTTATATTCTTCATAATATTTACTATCTGTTCCTTCTTTACAGAACCATTGATGTTCCATTTGCTCAAATTCAATTGTTCTAAACGTAAAATTACCAGGTGTAATCTCATTTCTAAATGCCTTACCAATTTGACCTATTCCAAATGGAATTTTGCTCCTTGATGTTCTTGCTACATTTAAGAAATTAACAAACTCACCTTGAGCAGTTTCTGGTCTTAAATAAACAATAGAAGTTTGATCTTTTACAACTCCTCTTTTGGTTTCAAACATTAAGTTGAATTCTCTTATCTGAGTATAATTTACCTTACCACAGTTTGGACATGGTATTTTATGATCTACGATGTAGTCATATAATTCTTTATCATTTAAAGTATCAGGATTTATTTCATCAGTAAATGATTCAATTAATTTATCCGCTCTATGTCTTGTTTTACATTCTTTACAATCAATTAAAGGATCAGAGAAACTTCCTACATGTCCAGAAGCTTCCCAAACTCTTGGATTCATAAGAATTGCAGCGTCAACTCCATAACTATCTTTGTTTTCTTGAATAAATTTTTTCCACCATGCTTTTTTTATATTATTTTTAAGTTCAGCTCCATATGGACCATAATCCCATGTATTTGCAAGTCCACCATATATTTCTGAACCTGGATATACATATCCTCTTTGTTTACATAGATTAACTATTTTTTCCATTGAATCTACCATTAATATTCCTCCTAATTATTTATAGTAATATCTAATACTCCATATTTACTATCTACAAGCTCTCCTTCATTAAATATTAAATGAAGTTTTCCTTCTTTGATATAAAAAGGTTTTACTCCTGTGTATGTATAATTGAAATCTGACTCTTTCATCATCTTATTTGAAACGACATAATCTTTTATAGAGTCCCTTATAATTGTTTTGTAATCTTTTCCAAATAAAATTTGTGCAATATTATTTGATTGAGTTATCTGTTCCTTAGTTGCAGCATCAATATTATATGTTTTTATTTTATTCATAGTATTTTTCTTTGCAGAATCATCAACAATTCTTTCATAAATCGTTATAGATATAACTTTATTTTCTTCAATCATATTTTCATATACATTGTAAGTTACTGTATATGTATATTTACTTGAAGCGGAAGCCATTTGTTCTTTTAGACTATTAAACATATCTGTATAATACTTGTTTATTTCACTATTTATACTTGAAAGTTCTTCACCTTCAATAGATATAACAGGAAGAGTCATTTTCGCTTTCATTTTTGCATTAGATGAATCTTTTATACTTTTATCAGTTACACTATATTCAATACTCTGGTTTTTCTTTGTTAATTCATCTTTATTTGCTTTATCTACATCAACCAAACTTTGTGTTTCAGTGTTATCTGTACTTGTTCCAACTACTTCAGGTTCTTCCTCCATTTTTAATCCAAAATACAATATTGCTCCACCTATAATGAAAAAAAGTAAAAGTCCAATCACAACTCCCTTTGAGCTTTTCTTTTTTTCAGTTAATTTCATAGTTTCCATTTACTATCACCCTCGCTACATATTTTACTACATATTATCTATTTTTTCAACTAAAATAAATATAAATAGTTTATTTACTAATAGATTTTACATTAATATTTATTCCAAATAAGTTTATACCTGTAGTTTTATCAACCGAATAAATCACTGTGTTCTTTATTTCAGAACTAAGTTTTGGAATATTATATCCAAACTTAATTTCAATATCAATATCCAATTTCATACCATCTATAAATTTATTTGTATTTACTCTCATTACCTTACTTACACCAGGTACTCTTGATACGCTATATGTTATTATATCATTAATTACAGTATCAGAAATAACAAAATTACCTAAATAACTATATGTTGGACGAATAATCGTCTTTTCATAGTTATCTTCATCTTCATCATCAGCGTTTTTATTGAAGAAATTAAATATTTTTAAAGAATCTAAAAAATACCCCGAAAATTGTTTTTTTATTTCAAAAGTAGGAACTGGTACAATATGCTTACCTTCTTCAGTTCTTGATCTTCTTGCTTCTTCTATTTGCTCCTTTGTCGCTACCTCTTCAATATATATTGTGTGACATATTTCATCTAACCCTAAATTTTCAGCAATTGTTTTTACCATTTTATCAGATGTACCAAGAATTAATATTTTATCAATTTTTTCTTTTTTTATAAAATCAGCCATTTGCTTTTTTCTAGATTCATCTAAAAATATAGCTGCCTTAACAGAGGCTATTTTACTAGCCTCTGTTTTAGCAGATTTTCCTGCAATTACTTTATTATCCCTAATTAATATGGCATCATCTATTATATATCTAATTCCATATTTTTTTGCAATACGCTGTGCGTTATAACTCTTTCCTGTTCCTGTCTTACCAACAAAAGCATATACTTGCATATATAAACACCTAAACTTTCATTAAATCTTTTGCAGTTAAACTAAATTTTCCATCATCTTTTCCGATTTCAGTAACTTTAACAAGAATGTCATCTCCAACTTTTAACACATCTTCAACTTTCTTTATTCTTTCATTTGAAATTTGAGAGATGTGTAAAAGTCCTTCTTTACCAGGTAATACTTCAACTAAAGCTCCAAATTGTAAAATCTTAGTTACTTTACCCATATACACTTTACCAAGTTCAACATCTTCTGTAAGAGATTTTATTGTAGTTATTGCTTTATCAAGCATTTTTGCATCTACTCCTGAAACAAAAACTGTTCCATCATCTTCAATGTCAATTTTAACACCAGTTTCCTCAATTATTTTGTTTATAGTTTTTCCACCAGCACCAATTACATCACCGATTTTAGATGGATTAATTTTTATACTTTCAATTTTAGGAGCATATTTTGATAAATTAGTTCTTGGTTTGTCAATTTCTTTTAACATAATTTCATCTAGTATATACTCTCTTGCTTTTTTAGTTCTTGCAAAAGCTTCTTCTATTATTTCATATGTAAGTCCATCAATTTTAATGTCAACTTGAATAGCTGTAATACCTTTTTTTGTACCACCAACTTTAAAGTCCATATCACCAAAGAAGTCTTCTATTCCCTGAATATCAGTTACCATTACATAATCTGAAGTATCTCCATTATTAGTAAATAATCCTGTAGAAATTCCAGCAACAGGAGCTTTAATTGGAACTCCAGCATCCATAAGTGCAAGTGTTGATGCACAAATACTGCCTTGTGAAGTTGAACCATTTGAACTTAAAACTTCTGATACAACCCTAATTGCATATGGAAATTCTTCTTTTGAAGGTATTACAGGCTCTAGAGCACGTTCTGCTAAAGCACCATGTCCAATTTCACGTCTTCCAGGTCCTCTTGCAGGTCTTGCTTCTCCAACACTATATGATGGCATGTTATAATGATGCATATATCTTTTTGTAACTTCTTCATCTAGTCCATCAAAAGTTTGTTCTTCTGAAACACTTCCTAATGTTACAAGTGATAGAACTTGAGTAAGTCCTCTATTAAATAATGCACTACCATGAACTCTATTAAACAAACCTACTTCGCATGATAGAGGTCTAATTTCATCATGTGCTCTTCCATCTACTCTTTTTCCTTCTTCTTTTACCAATGTTCTAACTGCTTTTTTCTCAGCTTTATATAGTGCTTCTGATAACATAGATTTATTATTTTGATATTCTTCTTCGCCATATTTTTTTATATATTCATCTATGACAAAATTATCTACATTAGTTACATTTTCATCTCTTTGTTTCTTAGTATCTGTTTGAACTGCTTCTTTTAATTTTTCTGTTGCAAGCTCATCAACAAATTTAACCATTTCTTCAGGAACTGCAAAAGATTTATATTCTGCCTTTTTCTTTCCAACTTCGCTTTTAATTTCTTGTATGAATTTGCAAAGTTTCTTTATTTCTTCATGTCCAGCCTTAATAGCTTCTAACATCTTTTCATCTGGAACTTCTTTTGCACCAGCTTCAATCATACATACTTTGTCTTCTGTAGCAGAAACTGTAAGATCTAAAGTTGATTTTTCTCTTTGCTCTAAATTTGGATTTAAAACAATTTTATCATCTACAATTCCAACTTTTATTGAACCTACTAACTTATCAAATGGGATGTCAGATATATTAAGTGCAATAGATGCACCAATAGCAGCTGGTATTTCAGGTAAAATATCTGGATCAACCGCAAGTGTTAAAGCATTTATTGATGTATCATTTCTATAATCCTTTGGAAATAAAGGTCTTAGTGGCCTATCAATTACTCTTGATACTAAAATTGCTTTTGTTGTTGGTCTACCTTCCCTTTTTACATATCCTCCAGGAATTTTTCCTACAGCATAAAGTCTTTCTTCATAATCTACAGAAAGTGGTAAAAAATCTATACCATCTCTTGGTTCTTTTGACATAGTTACATTAACTAAAACTGCAGTATCCCCATATCTTACCAAACAAGATCCATTAGCTTGAGATGCCATTTTCCCTGTCTCTACAACTAAACTTCTCCCTGCAAACTCTGTTTCAAATTTTTTATACATATTTTTCCTCCTACTCTGGGGATGTAATAATAATTTCTAAATACATCAATTATATATCCACAAATTATTACTACACAACCCCAACATTAACTACGCATATTATACTATATTTAGCCAAATACTTCAAGAAAAAATACTAAACCCGAATAAATTTATAGATTTAGTATTTATAAATTTTATATTGTCTTTTTAACTTGAACACTTATTTTATTTTTTTCAAAGTCTATATTAAAGCCATTTATACTACTTACAACTCTTCTAATCATAAAAGCATCAAGTTCATCAATTTTAAAAATATTTTCAGAGTTTAGATTTAAAAGCCAATTTGATTCATCTTCCGTAAATACAAATTCAATATTATCTCCACTATTAGACTTGTTTATTAATTTTCTAACAATTTCTGAAATTATAAAAATAGACTGATTAATACTTCCTGCAATATAATTAGATGATTTTAAAGCAGTATGTGTTGTGAAATTTATTCCTTTCTTTTTTGCATCATTTTTTACAATTAAAGAAATTAAATCTACTATATCATCACATTTTAATATTTTTTCTTCACCAGTAGACTCAGCAATAAGCGCATCCAATATTTTGTCAACTCTTTCTAAAGAATTTTTATTTTTTTCGTAAAAGTTCTTTAGCTTTTGAATATCTTCTTTATTTTTTAATTCATCTACATTTGAAATCATCATATTAGTTACTTCTATACCTGCGCCAACAGAAAGCATATCCGATTTAATTTCTTCTGCTATGCTGTTCATAAGTTCACCTATAGTTTTTGTTTTGTATTTAGACAGTTCAATTTCCGTTTGTTGGTTAAAAATCTTAACAGCTGAAATTAACTCTAAATTTAACTTATCAATACCTTCAGTTTTATCAAAATAATTCTGAATATTTAACTTTTGCATAGTCTCAATTGGTGGCTTTTGACCTGAAAATCCAGTTTGTAAAATTATTATTAGTTCTTTATTATGTTTCCTTATTTCTGTAATTACTTCTTCTCCATTTAGTCCTGGCATAAAGTAGTCTAGAAGTGCAATTTGATAATTTCCTGACGTAAGTTTTTCTACTGCTTGTTTACCATCTGAAGCAGTTTCAACGTTATAGCCTAATTGTTTTAGAAAGCTATCCGTCATTAGCAAATAATCTTCATCATCATCTGCTAAAAGTATTTTTATATTTTTTATAATTTCTTCATATTCCATATATAACTACCTCTCTTTTTTATAATTATTATATATTAAATTATAAAAAAATAAAAGACATTTCCTTAAAATAAATAAAAATTCCAAGTTATTATAACATGGAATCTTTACAAATCTATTTTATTAAAAGAAAAATACTTTTACAAGTACAATGATTGCAATAATTACTCTATAATATGCAAATACTGCGAAATCATGATTTTTTATATATTTAAGTAAAAATTTGATACTTAATATTCCCACAATTGCCGAAACTACAATTCCTACTATTAATTCATAGCTAAAATTAGACACCATATCTGGAAGTTTAAGTACAGCGGCTCCAAAAATTATTGGTACAGAAAGTAAAAATGTAAATTTAGCTGCAGCACTTCTTGATACACCAAGCAATCTTGCTGTAAGAATAGTAGTTCCTGAACGTGAAAAGCCTGGAATAACTGCCAAAGCTTGAGAAAGTCCAATTAAGAATGTCTGCTTTAATGTTAAATCCTTATATTCAGTTTCTTTTCCATCATATTTTTTTGCAGCCCATTTGTCTCCTAAATAAATAAGAATTCCCATAACTCCAAGAGCAATTGCAATTAAAGCATAATTAGTTCTTAGAACATTTTCAATCGGTTCTTCAAATATTTTACCTATTAAAGCGCCAGGAATGGTTGCAATTACTAAATACCAAAACATTCTATTTTCAAAAGAATTTTTCTTATGAACAATTTTATTATATGCCCCTTTAAAAAGTTTCCACCACTCATTAAAGTAAACAAATAGTACTGCTATTAATGTACCAAAGTGTAGTGCCACATCAAATGAAAGCGAATGTTCACTCCAATTAAAAAGATATGGAATTAATATTAAGTGAGCTGAACTGGAAATAGGAAGAAATTCTCCTATTCCCTGTATAACTCCTAAAACAATTGCATGAAATATATTCATTATTAACCTCCTAAATTAACTACCAGAACTTACATTAACATATATTACTTTATTAGTGCTATGCGAACCAGCTGCTGGTGACTGTGAAACTATTGTTCCTGCTGGCTTTTCACTATCTACAATATTTTTTTGTAATGTAAAGCCATCTATTTGACTACTATATGCACTTCCTACAACATTAGGAACTTTATATGTTTCTTCTTTTTTCTCTTCTTTTTTCTCTTCTTTTGGTTGTTCTGTTTTTTTAGTATTATTAGTTGTATTATTAGTAGTTTTTTCTTGGCCATCTACAATATCTTGACTATCATACTCTATATCTTTTAAATCAAGTTTAATTTGCTTAATTGTATCATCATCAACTCTAACATACATCTTATCAGATTTTATTGCTTCAAAAGAAACATTATTTGGAATTTTTCCAACACTTTCAAGTGGTTTATCAGATGATACTTCAATAACATAGTCAGAATAAATAACAAATACTCTTTCATTGTTATAGTAGGTAGATTTAACGTCTTTATCCTTAAGTTCAATAGTATCAGTTATCTTATTATTCTTAACTTTATATACCTTACTATTATCTTGAGATATGAAGTAAAGTATATCTTCTGTATCTATTCCTATCATATTTACTTTTTCTTTAAATATTCCAAGCTTAGAATTAGAATAGTAAATATTTGAGTTTGAATCTTCATAATATACTCTATCAGTTTGCTGTAACATAATCATTCTATCTACAATAAGTCCTGATTTAATTTGAGACATAGTGTTAAACAAGTTTATTTTATAAATTATATTATTAGTTGAATTTCCTGTTTTTTGCTCAACATTAATATAAATCATATTTATTACTGGCGACATATCCATATTTTTTATTCTACTAAAGTTTTTAACTGTAAAGGTATTATATTCTATTTTTCTCTTAGTACCAATATCATAAGTAGTTAACTTAAGTGTGGCTGAAGTTCCATTATCTGTTTTTGTAAAATACAAAATTAAATTTTTGTCATATAACAAGTCAAAATAACAAATTGGATTACTTTCCTCGATAGTATCAATTATTTCCACTGATTCTATGCTTCCTATATATACTTTTGAATCAAATAAATATGTATAATATTTATTATCATATGAATACTGAATGTCTTTAGCATTTTTAGAAATATTTATTGTTTTTACACCTTTTTCCTTATTTTCTTTTTTGTTTTCATTTACATCTGCACCTGATAAGGAAATAACATATCTTTCGACAAGATAAAGAGCAACTACCGTTACAATTGTTCCAATTGCCCAGTATATAGCTAAATTAATAAATAATTTCTTTTTATTTATTTTTTTTCTTACTTTCTTTTCTTTTATTTTTCTTTCCTTCAAAGTTATTCTTCCTTTCTAATTATTTTTTATTCGGTTTTGTTACTATAAAAGCATTTGGAACATAACGTTCACCTAATATATCACTTGGACTATTTACAACATTTCCGTTATATACCATAGTTGTAGAAGCTCCACCATCCAAATTAAAGGCATTATATGCTCCATTATCCAAAAGAATATCTTGAACTTGCCTTAGTGTTGCTCCTAGACTTCCTTTTTGTCTTCCGTCAATAACCAACATTAATATTGCTCCATCTTTTCTTTGAGCTATCGCAGTTCTTGGTTGCATACCCCAACCGCCTGTTCCGCTTTTTATTGTAGCATTTCCATTAATAATAATAACTGGTCCAAAGGAAACTGCACATCTTAAATTAAGTTGCTGACATTTAGAATATGTCATTGAATTTGAAACAACCATTTTGTTATCTTTATCCATTCCAACTAAACTATATGATGCACCTGTATTTGTTGTTCTAAGCTGTCCATCTTCAATAACAAGCCCAGCTGGCTTTCCACCTGTCCCCAAAGCATCATCCTGAAATCCTCCAGCGTTAATTCCTGCAACCGCATCGTTTTCTGCGACAATTTGAGATGTAGTAGCGCCTGAAGTTCCAAGCCTTGGAGATGATACAAGTTTAACACGAGATGGATCATTTATAATTAAAAGTTTACCTGTATAGCTATCATTACTTACGTCTTTAAGTTCCATTCCATTCATATCTTCAGCAGATATTCCAGATCCAATGTTTATTGCTGATAAACTTTGATCTTCTATATTCTCTTGTGGCCTATTCTTCGCTAATATTTCATCAATTTTTTCTTTACTTAAAAATAAAGTTGCAAAATATTGATGACTCATAGTTGTCATTGCTGTTGTTACTATCATATCTCTTGTATTAGTAAATGGTCCATAATATATAAGTACAATTGAAAGAATTGGAACATATATTACCTGGAATATAAGGAAAAAAGCTATCCACTTTAACACTTTCTTCGCTTTTGATTTTTTGTTCTTTTTTTCTTCATTATTAACTTCTTTTTTCATTTAAAAACCCCGCTTTATAATATTACAAATTAACGTTATTATTCTATCAAAATAAAAAAGTTTTTTCAATAGTTTTGTATAAATATGTAAAAAAATAGGAGCAAATATATAATAATACTTGTTCCTATTTTATATTATCACTAGTTTTTATTTGTTGTAGTTTTATTATTATTTGTATTTGTATAAATATGTATACCATTTGATTCATCATCATCCTTACTTGATGATGAATTTTTTGAAGTATGAACATTACAATTTTCCGTAGGAGCCATATATGCCCAGTCAGCTGGTTTTACATTTGGTGTATAGTCTCTTGTTATAAATGATTTTTCTGATGTGTTTGGACAATATTCTGTAGCAATTTTACCAGTTTCATTACATATTTTTATTGTCTTATGGATATTACATGTTTCAGTTGGTATTGAATCTTTTGCCACATAGTCACTTCCAACTTGGCTTCCCCTTGGATCATTTTTACAAGCATCTGTAGGAACTAATCCAGAGACTTTACAAAGCTCTACTTTTGTAACAGAATTTGGGACTTCGAAATGTTTTGCTTGTTTTCCTTTGCTTATACTATTTACAACTGTATTAAATAATGATACTGAAGTATATGGATATGAACCAATTTTTCTATAGCCTATGGCTTTTTGAGTTGATTTACCGCCAACTTTATCATAACCATTCCAACAAGCTATTGTATAGTATGGTGTAAATCCGCAGAACCATTGATCAAAGTCGTTATTTGTATTACCTGTTTTTCCGGCGACATCCATATTTGAAAGTCTTACATATCCTGCTGCTGTTCCAGTCTTTACAACTTCTTGTAAACAACTTGTAAGCATAAATGCTGTAGATTCTTTCATAACACGTTTAGAATTAATATTATTCACAATTACGTCTTCATCTTTAGAGTCTGTTATTTTTGTATATAACCTTGGTTCTATATACACTCCGCCATTTGCAATTGTTGCATATGCATTTGCCATATCCATAACTGTAACACCATATGTAAGTCCACCAAGCGACAACGCTGCTGGAGCTTTATCACTTGCTACTAAACTCTTTAGTCCTGTATTTTTTGCAAAATTATATGCATAATCTATATCAACTTTTAAATTTGCTCTTGCCGCAGGTAAATTCATTGATTTTGCAATTGCATTTCTTGCAGTTACATATCCATTAAAATAGCCATAATAGTTTCCTGGATGCCAACTTCCTTCTGTAAGTTCACAATCATCAAGTCCTGCGCCAGGTGATGATAATCCAAGTTCAAAAGCTGGTCCATATGCACCTAAAGGTTTCATACATGAACCTGGTTGCCTTGTTAATTGCGTAGCTCTATTTACAACAAGGTCTGAAGTCTTTTCATCTGCTCCTCCGATAAGTCCAAGTACACATCCTGTAGATTGTTCAATAACAACCATAGCAGACTGCATAAAGTCTCCCTTGCTATCAGTGTAGAATAATTTTGAATTGTTATATGCAGCATCAATTGAACTTTGTACATCTGGATCAAAAGGAGTATATATTTTATAGCCATTACCATATAACTTTGTAATAGCAATACCTCTTTCGACTCCTAATGTTTCCATCAAATCATTAATTACAGCTTCTCTTACAGCTTCAACATAGTATGTATACTGTGCACCATTTGAAGATTGTTTTGCAGAATCATCTTCTTTCTTAAATACAATTTCATAATTTAAAGCTTCATTATATTCGTCTTCTGAAATTTTCTTAAGTTTTAGCATCTGCTTTAAAACTAAATTCTTTCTTTCTAAAAGCTTATTTTTAGCTTCTTCACTCTTATATGGATTAGTTGACTCTGGTGATTGTATAATTGCAGCCAATACTGCAGATTCAGCTAAATTTACTTCACTTAAAGGCTTTCCAAAATAATTTCTTGATGCCACTTCAAATCCATAGCATCCATCTCCCATGTATATTTGGTTTACGTATGCTTCAAAAACTTCTTCTTTTGAAAGTTTATTTTCTAGAGCTATAGCTCTATACCATTCTCTAATCTTTCTTGTCCATGTTGCTTCTTTATCGTTTTTTATATTCTTTACCAATTGCTGTGTAATTGTACTTCCACCAAAGCTTGATTTTCCACCATGCGTTATATATGTAAATATCGCACCTGTAGTTCTTTTTAAATCGACACCATGATGTTTAAAAAATCTTTCGTCTTCAATAGATACAACGGCATCAACAACAGTCTGAGGTATATCTTTATATTCAACAGTTACTCTGTTTTCTGAATCATAAAAAGCACCTATTTGATTACCATTTTTATCATATACAAATGATGTTTCTTTGTATAGTTTCAATTCTTCAAGATTTAAACTATCCGTCTTGTCAATTACACCAGTTATAACACCTATAACTAGTCCTGCACAAATAATAAAAAGAGCAAGGAAAACAAAGAAACAAATCTTTATTATTTTTTTTCTTCTTTTCTTTTTTGCATTCTTGCTACTTGCTTTAGAATTAATATCTTTGGTTGAAACTACTTGGGTTTTACCAGCCTCGATATTCTTCTTCGTCTTTTTCTTTAAAGATTTTGTCTTAAAAACTTTTGTATGTTTATTATCATTTTTATCCATATTTTTTCACTCCTAATACAGAAAAATATTACCAATCACTAAAAAAATCATCAAAATCACATCTAATATTAAAACTTAACTTAAGAGCTTCTTTAACCTTTTCTAATGTTATTTCATCAATACTTCCTATTTTTTCTTTTAGCCTTACCTTATCTAAAGTTCTAACTTGTTCAACAAGAATAATTGAATCTTTCTCTAGTCCGCAGCTACCTGCTTTGATTGGAATATGAGTTGGAATTCTATTTTTACTTTTAGTTGTTATAGCAAGAGCTATTACAGTTGGGCTGTATTTGTTTCCTATATCATTTTGAATAATCAATACAGGTCTAATCCCATCTTGCTCTGAACCAACAACAGGACTTAAATCAGCATAAAATATATCTCCTCTTTTTACTTTCAAAATATATTCCTCACTTTCATATATTATACACTATTTATCAAAATTTGCAAATATTTTCTCATCAAATTTATCTAATATATCAAATTTTAAGTAATTTACATTTATAACTACATTTTCTTTTTCATCTAAAACTACATACTGTTCTACTTTTTTTGACTTATTATCAACAACTGCTTCAAATGAAGATAAATTTAATCCTTCTTTTAATAAAAATTTAAGTTCTTCTACTTCATTTATTTTATTTTCGTTTAATTTTATTAAATAATGAATTTTATCATTTACAATCTTTGATTCGATATTTCCACAAGAAGTTTCTCTTTGTATATAATTGTACAAAAAAATAAATGTTGAAAAACTAAAAATATTTCTATCTGAAGTTGAATATTCTCTTAAATCAAACTTACTAATTTCCTTTGTATTATTTATTCTTACTTCATTATTTAATATAATATATGATATTTTATCTTGCAAATCATTTGTAAAGTCAAATCTATACCTTTCTTCTCCATTATTATACAAGTACCATTCTTCTACTTCATAGCTATTCTTCGTTTTATTGCTAAATATAGTTAATGAATATTTTGTATTATAGTTTTTTATATCAAAAATATCTTTCATTTCATTGCTACCATTATTATTTGCGTTATATATACCAAAAAAAGAAATTGCTATAAGTAAAAAGGCGACAAAAAGTGCACATATAATTATAAGCCACAATCTTTTAGATTTATCAATATTAATAGTTTTAATTAACAAACAAAACAACCCCTTTTTTATAATATATATTTACATTAAAATATATGTTATATAAAAAAGGAGTATTCATTATATTATTATTTTCTGTTTATTTCTCTTGTATTTCCTAATGCTTTCTTTACTTCATCTAATTTTTCATAAATGTCTTTTAAGGTATTGGAATCAACTGTAGTTTTAATTTCAGATTTAACCAAATTACTTACATCATCAACATCTTGCTTTAAGAATGAAAGCATTTCTAATATATCAAATCTTGTTGATTTATATGTTAATTGTTTTGTTCCAACAAATTCACCATCAATTGTATATGTATCTTCATAACTTGGGATGGTTACAGGTATATTAAATTTTTCAGTAATATATGTTTTTAATACCTGTTGTGAAACTATTTCACCATGGTTTATAAAAATATTATGAGGTTTGTTTTTCATTTTGTCAATAAACTCTAATAGTCCATCTCTATCTGCATGCCCCGAAAATGCGTCTAAATATTCAATTTCAGCTTTTACTGCAATTTCTTCCCCAAAAATTTTAACAATTTTTGAACCAGTTTGTATTTTTTCACCTAACGTACCTGTTGCCTGATATCCTACAAATAAAACTGTACATTCTGGTCTATATAAATTGTGTTTTAAATGATGCTTGATTCTTCCAACTTCGCACATACCACTTGCAGAAATAATTACCTTAGGTGTTGGATCATCATTTAAAGCTTTAGATTCATCTGAGGTAGTTACCAAATGTAAGCTTGCAAAATCAATAGGATTATCGCCTTTCATTAAATATTTTACTGCTTCTTCATCATAATATTCTGGGTTTTCTTCAAATATTTTTGTTGCATTAACAGCAAGAGGACTGTCAACATAAACTGGTATATTTTTTAATTTTTCAGCATATCCTTCTTTTGCAGCATATTTGTTTATTTCATACAAAATTTCCTGTGTTCTACCAACTGCAAATGATGGTATAATTAAATTACCACCTCTTTCAATAGTTCTTAGTAAAATATCTATAAATTTGTCTGATTGATCTTCCATTTTTCCATGTAATCTATTTCCATACGTAGATTCCATTATTAAATGGTCAGCACCTTCAATATATGTAGGATCTTTAATAATAGGCATATTTTTATTACCTAAATCTCCCGTAAATACCACTCTTTTTGTTTGACCATTTTCTGTTAAATCAAGAAGTACTATACTAGATCCTAGCATATGTCCTGCATCAACTAAAGTAAAAGAAATATTTTCATTAATTGTTATTTTTTTATTATAATCGACACCTTTAAATAATTTCATTGAGTCAATACCATCTTGTGCAGTATACATAGGTTCATTTTCTTTTTTTCCAGCTCTTCTTCTTTTTTTATTAACCCACTCAATTTCTTTTTCTTGAATATGACCACTATCTGCAAGCATAATACCACATAAGTCAACTGTTGCATTTGTAGCATATATTGGATTTGTATATCCCGCTTTATATAACTTTGGTATTCTACCACTATGGTCAATATGTGCGTGAGTCAAAATCATAAAATCAATATCATTTACATCAAATGGAAAATCGTCATAATTTAGCATTTGATCTGTCATTTTTCCTTGAAACATTCCACAGTCTATTAAAAATTTATTTCCTGCTACTTCAACCATTGTACATGAACCTGTAACGGTTTTAGCAGCCCCATAAAAAGTTAAATTCATATATCATACCTCTCTTTTTTACATATATATTTTATAATAAAGAAAAACAATTATCAAGACAATTTTAAAAAAATTGTATATTTGATTTAAGATATACTAGTTGGATTTTTTGTTACAACAAAATTCAATAGTTTATTTTTATTTTTATTAAATATATTTATTTTTTCGTATATTTGGCTATATACCTCTTTATTTAGTTTTGCTTTAACAAGTACATTTATTCTATATTTATTATTTATTCTTCTTACAAAAGGTGACTTTGGACTAAAAACTTTATATTTTGCCAATGAGTCATTTAAAATATTATAAAGTCTTTCAGATTCTGATTTTACAATATTAAAATTAGATGATGAAAGTTCAAATAATACAATATCTGTAAATGGTGGATAGTTAAACATTTTTCTATATTCTATTTCTTTTTCATAAAATTCAGTATAATCTCCTTTTATAACCGCATTTAAAATATAATTATTTAAATCTGATGTTGGAATTATAACTCTTCCAGATAAATCTCCACGTCCTGCTCTTCCGGCCACTTGAGAAATATTTGAATATGCTTTTTCACTAGCCATATAATCATTCATTGCAAGCATATTATCAACACCAAGTATTCCCACAAGTGTTACATTTGAAATATCATGACCCTTGCTTATCATTTGAGTTCCAACTAAAACATTTACATTATTCTTTTTAAATTTATCTAAAATATCTTGTTGTGCATTTCTTGATACAGTGGTATCTGCATCCATTCTAAGAATTGAAATTTGTGGATATATTTCTCTTAACTCTTCTTCTATTTTTTGTGTACCAATAGTTCCTGATGATATATTAGTACTTCCGCAGTTATAGCAAGTAGTTATGTTTTTCTCCACATGTGAACAATAATGGCAAAGTAGAAGGTTACTCTTTTTATGGTACGTCATTGCAACATCACAATTTGGACATTTAAATACTTTACCACAATCTTTGCATGTAAGATATGACGTATATCCTCGTCTATTTAAAAAAATCATTGTTTGCTGACCTAATTTTATGTTTTGAAGAATTTCCTCTTTTAATTTTATAGGTAAAACTGAAGTATTACCAAGAAGCCTATCTTCTTTTATATCAATTAATTCTATGCTTGGAAGTTTAGCATTTCCAGCTCTATTTTTAAGTGTCAATAGTGATATATTTCCACTTTTAGCTTTATAAAATGTAGTTACCTCAGGAGTGGCAGATCCAAGAAGTAAAAGAGCATTGCTATTTTTACAAATATATCTTGCAATTTCTTTTGTAGAATATTTTGGCGTAGAACCAGAGTAATAGCTTGAATCATGTTCTTCATCAATTATAACCATACCTAAATTATCAATAGGTGCAAAAATTGCAGACCTTGCACCAACAACTATATCTACTTTTCCCTCTTTTATTCTTTTATATTCTTCTTTTCTTTTAGCTATAGTCATTCTACTATGTAATATAGCAACATTATTTCCAAATCTAGAAACAAATCTTTCAACTGTTTGATAAGTAAGAGATATCTCAGGTACTAATACAATTACTTTTCTTCCTTGTGATAATACCGTTTCTATTACTTGTAAATAAACTTCTGTCTTTCCACTTCCTGTAACTCCAAATAACAAACATTCATCATACTTTTCATCATAAAGTTTACCATTTATTATATCTATAGCGTTTTTTTGTTCATGAGTAGGGCTCATCGGATAAGTTCTCTTAACATTTAATTCATCTAATAAATCTATTTCTTTCTCGACTTTATATAGTTCAATATATCCTTTCTTAACTACAGTATTAACAATAGCTCTTGATATATCTAATCCGTTTATTATATCGCTTAACAAAACAAAATCATTACTCATTAAAAAAGTAAGTAATCGTATATGTTTTGCAGAGGAAACAATTCCATCATCTATATCCTGATTTATCTTTTCTGCATCAACTATAAGTCTAACAGCTGTCTCTTTCTTTCCATCTATTTTTTTACTGCTTTTTTTACTACCAGTTCCTGGTGGCAGCATAAGTTTTAAAGCATCATACACATTACAAAAGTATAAATAAGCAATATTTTTTGCTAGTTTAAGTCTATTTTCATCAATATATGAAATTTCGTCAATAACAGAAGAAATCTCTTTTAGTTTATATTTTGGTACATATTTTTCATCCTCTATAACTTTTACTATAATGGCTTCTTCTAAATCTTTCTTTCTTCCAAAACTAACTTCTACTCTTTTACCAAGTTCAATTTTACTTTCTAATTCAACTGGAACTTTATAATCATACACTTTATTTAACTTACTTACTGACGTATTTATAAGTACCTTTACTATCATACTACACCTCTTAATTAGATACATTATACCAAACATAAGTTTTAGTGTCAAGAAAAGCACCCATACTTTTAAAGTATGAATGCTAAGTAAATCTCATTAATTAGTATATCCATAATTTGTTCTTAAGAACTCAATAATACTATCTATATTTGAATCAATTGTATTTACATTTGTATTTATTGTATCAAGTTTTGTATTTATTGTATCAATACCCTCTACAACTCCTGTTATTCTTCCAAACAAAGTATACCTATCAGCTCCATCTGTTGCATTTCCTACAGCATCTCTTAAATATGAAACTTTTGTAGAAATATCATTTTGAGTTGTTTTTATATCACTTAAATCAGAATATGTTGTATTTTTAAATGACTCTAATGTAGAATTTACACTATCAAATTTACCAAATACATCTGTATTACTATCATTCATTTTTTGAATTAAGTTGTTATAATATGTATCTTGTTTTGAAGAAATATCATTAATTTTTCCTATAATTTCATTTTTATCTGATGTAGTTTTTGAATTTAAATCTTTAAACCCTAAAGCAAGATCTTCTGATAAATTAGAAATATTTGAATTTATATTATTTTTAGCGCTATTTACATATGTCATTGTTTGCTTATTTATATCTTTCTTTGTATTGTCTATATTTTTGTTAATATTATTTTTAGCACTTTCTATATTAACATTTGTCAATGCATCTGATAGTGTCATTTGTAGTGCTAATGCATTTTTTGCACTTGTTATGTTCTTATTTATATCTTTTTTAGCATTATCTACATTTTTATTGATATTATTTTTAGCACTTTCTATATTAGCGTTTGTCAATACATCTGATAATGCCATTTGTAATGATAATGCATTCTTTGCATTTGTTATATTCTTATTTATATCTTTTTTAGAATTATCTATGTTTTTATTAATGTCCTTTTTAGCTTCATTTACAACTGTAGTTGTATTGTTATTTATATTGTTCTTAGCATCTGCTATATTATTATTAATATTTTCTTTTGCCTCATTTACAACTGTATTTGTGTTAATATTAATTTCTTCTTTAGCGTTATCTATAGAATCAATAATATCAATTTTTGCAATTTGAACATTTTCAATAACTTCATCTTTTGAATCTTTAATTAATTTTGTAAGTTCACTATTTAATTCATCTATCTTTAATTCAAGTTCCTTTGCTTTTTTGATTAATGTTTCCTCATTTGCTTTTTTATTTAAGTTATCTTCCTTTGCTACGTAATCATTGATATAGCTATTTACTTCTGATATTTGACTATTAATATTTTTTGTACTTTCTCTAATTTCATCCATAGTAATAGCTGATGTAGCTGTAATGTTTGTTTTTAGCATTGAAATTTCATTTTCAACTTTTTGAATTTTTTCATCAACTCCATCATCTTTTTCATCCGTTACTTCTTTTAAATTATTAACTTCAATTTCATTTGCAGCAGCTTTGGCTGAATCATACACAGCTTTATTTAAATTTCTAAGATAAAGCCATAATAGAATAATAACAGCGACACATGCAACGCAAATAACAATTGTAGTAATAATTCTGCTTTTTTTGCATTTTTCTTTCTCCATATTTTCCTCCTTTTTAGATGTAACTACATCTATTAATTTATTTTCATATTGGTAAAGCTATCTTCAATTATGATAACTGAATGATTTATTTGATCATTTACAACTTTCATAAATTTTTCTTCCCTTTTTTGCTCATATATTTTATTTAAATATGAATCATCAAGAGCATCTCTTTTTATTATATGAAAGGCGTAATTTGATTTAATAACATCACTAACCCCACCAATATCTAAACTTTTTGTTGTATCTTCAATTTCTTGAAGTACCTCACCAGACTTAAAATACATATCATATGGCGGATCGGTATCTACCGCATCATCGCTGTATTTTTTTATAAACTCATCAAAATTAGAATCATTATTTATTTTTTCTCTTACAGTATCAGCTAAGAGCTTCTTTTGCTCTACTGCAGAATCAGATAGTTTTTCTTTTGTAGATGGATCTACAAAAATAAATAAAATTTGTCTTGCTTTATAGTAGTTCTTTTCGTATTCTTGTTTTGCACTTTCTTTTTCTTTTTCTGTTAAGTCATATATCTTTCCTTCAGAATACAAATTTGAATATATAGTGTTATATAGCATATCTGTATACGCCATATTATCATATGCTTCTTCGGTTGTATTATTTTCTCTTAAAAACTTTAAAAATTTATCTTTTCCGCCAATGGAATTAATATATTTTTCCTTATCCTCTTTTAATTTTTGCTCTTTTTCTTCATCGATTACTATATTTTCTTTTTTTGCAATAGCTTGAACAGCTCCAGCAATCTTTAAGCTTTGTTCAACTTTATTTCTTAAATATGTATCGACATTAATATTATTTTCCTTATCAATTATAGTATTTAGAGTAGCCCTAGGAAGTTTGTTTGTTTTTTCATCAAAAAGACTAGTTTTTGCAAGTCTTAAATACATCATATAATCATTTCTAGTAAATTTAACATCATCATAAGTCATTACAACACCTTTATTATACACTTTCTTACAAATAACAATTCCAAAAAACGAAAATAAAACTAGTGATATAATAATAACTAGAAGTAAAATTACATGCTTTATTTTTTTATTTTTAACTTTTTCTTTAATATCACCTTTTGATTTATTGTTATTAACTTCTTCATTATTTTTTTTCATCACTAGCAACACCTCATACTTAAATACTTGTAACAATTTTGTAAATCAATTATATTATAGTTATATTTAGAAGTCAACATTTTATTTAAATTTCGACACAAATTTGTCACAATGACATCACCCAAGTAACATATTACTTTCTATTTAAAACTATGCATAGATAAAGTAAAAATGCCAGTCTAAGACTGACATTTAACCTAATTTGATTTTTTTTCAATAACTTGTGCTATACCATTTGCATACTGAGTAATTTTATCTATATTTTTTCCCTCTAACATTACTCTAACTAAAGGTTCTGTACCTGATGGCCTAATAAGTACTCTTCCTTCATTTTTAAGTTTTTCTTCTACTTCTTGTATCATTTTTGTAATTTCACTATCTTCTTTATACAAATATTTCTTATCTAAAGCTACTTTTGCATTTACTAAAACTTGTGGATATATATCTATAATACTTGCAAGTTCTGAGGCTTTTTTATTGTATTTAACCATGCTTCTAATAAGCATAAGTGATGTTAAAATTCCATCGCCTGTAGGATTATAATCTAAGAATATAATGTGCCCTGATTGTTCACCACCTAAATTATATCCTTTATTTAACATTTCTTCTAAGACATATCTATCTCCTACATTTGTTTTCTCAAGATTTAAACTATTGTTCTTACAATAAATATCAAGCCCTAAATTACTCATTACAGTTGCTACAACAGTATCTTTTTTTAGAGAGTTTTCTTCCTTTAAGTATTTAGATAAGATTGCAAGCATAATATCTCCGTTAATTTCATTTCCATTTTCATCTACTGCTAAACATCTGTCTCCATCGCCATCGTATGCAATACCTAAATTATATTTATCAGATATAACATATTCTTTTAACATTTCAAGATGTGTAGAGCCACAATCTTTATTAATATTTATACCATTTGGATTATTGTTTATTATTTTAAATTTAATTCCAAGTCTTGTAAATATTTTTTCAGCTATTTTATATGTTGCTCCATTTGCTGTATCTATTACAACCTTAAATCCACTTGGTAATTTATCCTTAATAGATTTTTCAAAAATTTGTACTATAAATTCCTCATAATCAGAAATCATTTCTTCTTTATTTTCAGATATACCAATTTTATCATCGCTAGCGTTTAAATCATTTAGTTTATCTGAATCCATAATTTCTTCAATTTCTTCTTCAATACTATCAGGTATTTTCATTCCCTTATTACTAAAAAATTTTATTCCATTAAATTCAAAAGAGTTATGAGAAGCAGATATAACAACACCAGCATCTGCACTAAGTTTTTTTGTTAAATATGCTACTGCAGGTGTAGGAATTACTCCTAATACTTTTACATTTGCTCCATAACTTAAAAATCCTGCAATCATAGCACTCTCTATTAAATTTCCTGATAATCTTGTATCTCTACCAATTAAAATAGTTGGCGTATTAGAAGCATGTTTTGCTAAAACATATGCACCAGCTTTTGCCACTTTATATGCAAGTTCAGGTGTAAGGCCTATATTTGCTACTCTTCTTATTCCATCTGTTCCAAAATATTTTTTCAAAATTAACACCTTCCTTAATATAACTTAATATAGTGGCTATATAGCCACTATATTTGATTATTATTTTTTGTTTGAAGTATCCTCTTCTTCACTTTGTTCTTCTTGTGGGTCTATTGTAAATTTATCATTAATTTTTACAAAAACCTTTTCCTCTGCTATTTCTTTTCCAGCTATATCAACAGCATCTGTAATATCTGGATCATTTTCGATTACTCTTCTTTTTTCAATATCCCTTGCTCTTTTGGCAATTGCAAGTGCAGCTTGATATCTATTTCCTACTTTAGGTACTATTTTTTTTACATTTGGATCTGATAACATAATATTCCTCCTTAAACTACAATATATTTTACCACAATTTACTTTTATTTACAATACAAAATTTATTAACCTCGTTAATTTTTTAAACAACCTATATTGGGAACAACAAAAACTCCATTTAAAGTGGTATATGCCATGTCAGTACCTGTTATTACCATTAAAAATTCAGGTTTACCAATTTTAGGATTCTTATCTTCTATAAGAGTTTTTAGATCTAGTAAATGTTTTTCTGCCTCATCTACTCTTGTTCCACCTAACTTTGTTTCTACTAAAGCATATCTATCCCTGTAATGTTTCAAACTTCCGCCAATTATATTTACATATACACTCAAATATCTATTAACAAGATTTTCAAATAAAAGACCAAAAGTCCTAATATCTAACATTAATTCTTTAGGAGAAACTCCTAAAGCAGCTACAGCAGGAGATGGATCTATCATCGATAATATAGTAAACTAAATATTGTATACAATAAGAAATCATATATTTCAATATATTGAGATATTTCATTTCAGTATTTTGTGATTATATTAAAATTCACAAATAGTTGTTATTCCACATGGAAGAACAAATTCTGAATTTTTTTGCCTTAAACCAATTTCATTGTGAAATATTTTCTTAGGGTTATTTTCACTAAAAGCAAGTTTTGCGACATTTTCAATGATTGTACCTGACAGTCCTCCAGTATATGTGTTTATAATAACAGAAATAGGATTGTCTGATAAAATTTTTGAACACAAACAAAGCAAATTGTTTATATCCTTTTCTATGCTCCATACTTCACCATTTTTTCCTCTACCATATGATGGTGGATCCATAATTATCATGTCATATTTGTTATTTCTTCTTATCTCTCTATTTACAAATTTTACAACATCATCTACTAAAAATCGTACAGGTCTTTCTCTAAGTCCACTTGAAGATACATTTTCCTTTGCCCAGTTTACCATTCCTTGTGATGAATCAACATGACATACAGATGCTCCTGCACTAAGAGCAGCAACTGTAGCACCACCAGTATATGCAAAAAGATTTAAAACTTTTACTTCTTGATTTTTCTTAGTTCTTTGTGATATTTTAGATATTATATAATCCCAATTTACTGCCTGCTCTGGAAATAAGCCTGTATGTTTAAATCCCATTGGCTTTAGATTAAAGACTAAATTTTTGTATTTTATACTCCAATTTTCATCAATCTTACTATATTTTTCCCAATGTCCTCCACCTGTATTACTCCTTATGTATTTTGCATCAGCCTTTTCCCATAATTTTGGATTAGTTTTTTTATCCCATACAATTTGTGGATCTGGTCTTATTAATATATATTTACCCCATTTTTCAAGTTTTTGTCCTTTTGCCATGTCAAGTAATTCATAATCTTTCCATTCATTTGAAACTAGCATAATACTATCTCCTTTATCATATTATTTTTTAGGTGTTACTATGAAAATATATAAAAGTTATAAACTAAAAAATATATTAAATATTGTTATTTTTTGTATATCACTTTCAGTATTACTAATATTTTCAAAAGATAACTTTGAAAACGTAAAAAAGAGTGTTTCTATTTTTATTTCAAGTATAATACCATCTCTTTTTCCATTTATATTTTTTACAGAATTTATACTAAATACAGATATTTTAGGAACCATTCAAAAAACATGTGGCAAATTTTTATCAAAGTTTTTCAACATTTCAGAAAAGTCATCTCCAGCTGTTATAACAGGTTTTTTATGTGGATTTCCAATGGGTGCTAAAACTGTATCTAAACTTTACGAAGATAGTGAGATTTCAAAATATGAAGCTGATAAACTTCTTTTATTTATAAATAACTGTAATCCTGCATTTATACTATCTACCATAGGAATTGGAATTTTTCATAATATTTATATAGGAATACTTCTTGCGACCTCGCATTATATCTCATCTATATTAATTGGTATTTTTATCCGTAAAAAACAACCTTCTACTATTATACACAAAAAAGTTCAAAATTTAAATAGTTTTAACCAAAATAATAAAAGTAGAAATGAAAATTTATTTGAAATTATAAAAAAATGTATTAAAAGTACTTTTGTAACACTCTCTATGATTTTAGGATTTATGATTATTTTTAATTTATTGTTTTGCATTTTAGATAATATTCTAAAATTTATGAATATTTCAAATAGTAATTCATCAATAATATCTGGATTATTTGAGGTAACTGGTGGTGCAAATAACGTTGTAAACAGTACGCTTGATATAAAGGCAAAAATAATTATTACATCATTTCTACTTGGATTTAGTGGTATGTGCATTATATCTCAAATATATTCTTGCATATCTAAATATAATTTTTCATTTAACAAGCTTGTTATTTCAAAATTTATACATGGTATATTATCTATGATTATTACATATATTGTATTAACATATACAAATATAATTAATTACGAAACTATATGTGTATATAGCGACATTAATAATTATGAAAGAGCAAACTATATTTCCAATATGAAAATCTCATATTTGATATCTACATTTTTAATAATCATTCTTGTGTTTATATATTATGTTATACGAAAAAAAGTAGCCTATAAAAATATAGGCCACAAAAAAGAAGGGGGGTAAACTTTTTGAATGTGTTTACATTATTATTATGTATAAAATAATTTAATTTATACATTTTTTATATATTTTTTGGAGGTATGAATAAAATGGATAAAACTCAAGGATTTTTCGATCCATATAATTTTAATTTACAAAATTCAAACATGCAAAATTCTCAAGCACAAAATATTCCACAAACTCAAGCAATGCCTGGTATGGAAGTACAACAAATGGTAAGTCCAAATATGTATTATGAACAACAGTATATGTATTATAAATATCTAACTCAAATGATTGAATATAAAATAAAATTAAAAGAGTGGGAAAATATGAACAGAGAAAAAAAATAAAATTATTGAATATAATTTATTAAGCTTATGATATTTTCAATAAAAATAAAAAAATTCGATCCATGTAAAACATAAGATCGAATTTTTTATTATATAACCATGCCTCCATTTGGACTTATAACTTGACCTGTAATGTAACTTGATTTATCAGATGCTAGAAACATTACTGCATTTGAGACATCTTCTACATTTCCAAGTCTATTAAGCGGTATTTCACTTTTTAATTCTTCTAATTGATCATTTGTTAAGTTAGAAATCATTTCTGTTTTTATAGCTCCTGGAGCAACTGCATTAACTCTAATTCCTGACATACTTACTTCTTTTGCTAAGGCTTTTGTAAGCCCTATTATTCCAGCTTTTGTCATAGAGTATATAACTTCACATGAACCGCCTGTTATTCCCCAAATAGATGAAATATTTACAATGTTACCTTCGTGATTTTTTATCATTGACTGTTTTAAAACCTCTTTTGTAACATTTATAGTGCCATAAATATTTACATCGATTAATTCTTTTATTTTTTCATTACTAATATCTGTAAATAGGTTATAATCACAAACACCTGAATTATTTACTAACACATCAATTTTTCCAAAAGTATTAATAACATCATTTACCATTTTGTGTACTTCTTCATTTTTGGTTATGTCTGCTTTATATATGACTACACTACAACCATCTTTTGCTAGCTCATCTTTTAAAAGTATGGCTTCACTTTCAGATTTGTTGTAATTTATACAAACATTATATCCTGCTTTTGCAAAATCAAATGAAATTTTCTTTCCAATCCCTTTTGCACCACCTGTAATAAGTATTGTCTTTTTCATTTATCTTTGTTCTTTTTCTGGACTACCTTGAGTTGGTGCTTTAGTAGGTTGGTTATTTACAGGTTGACTATTTACAGGTACTTTATTTACTCCTTGATATAATCTGGATGTAAATGGATTGATATCTTTCTTAATATTTGAATTTATACCGTGTTTAGCTGAATATGATGCAATTTCATCTGATATATAATTAATACGTTGGTTTTTTCCTGTCATTTCATATTTTGTGTTAAATCTTCCAAGAATTTTTCTATTAGCAAGATCATTTAATACTCCACTTTTTATATATGGCATTATATCAGAATTAATTTTTTTTGCAAGTTCGGGATTATTGCTAAAGTCTTTAGAGTTAAGTTTATTTACAATGTTGTATAAATTTTCCATATCTTTATCTGTATATTTTGAAAAACCATTTAAAATATTATTAGGTGAATCTTTATCAAATAAATTTTCAAAAATTTCCTTTTCATCAGTGCTTAGATCAGAGCCTAAAGCATTATCTAATAAAGTTGAATATTCAGATGAGTCTTTCATATTTTTTAAAAGTTCTTTATTATTATCAGCTAAAGCTCTCTTTACCCTATGATTTTTCCAAAAATTTAACATACTTCTATTCTTTAGTGAATCACATAATGCTGCATATCCTGCTGGGTTATCTATAAATTTCGCCTTTCTATCAGAAGAATTCGAACATTTAGCAAAATCGTTCATTGCATCTGGAGAATATTTTGATGGTAAATTAGCATTACTCTGTTCATCTTGATTTATAGCTGAACCAGCTGGCACCTCTTTTGCATCATTAGAACCTTTCTCATTTTTATCTTTCTTTTCTCCTTTAGTTCCATCTTCTAGACCAATTTTTTTATTAAGAATATCATTGACATCTATACCATTTTCTTTTGCGACCCTTAAAATTTCTTCTCCATTTTTTACATATGCTTCCTTTGCTTTTTCAACTGATTCCTTTGCATCATTATATACTTTCTGTGATTCTTTATGTTTTTTTTGTAAATCAGATTTTTCGTTTTCTAAATTTTCAATTTCAGCATTTTTATCGTTTATTTTGATTTCTTTATCTTTCAATTCATCTCTCTTGTTTTTACTTTCATCTAATTTAGAATCAATTTGATTTTTTATACTTTCAAGTTCTTTTTCTTCTTCTTTAGTTAGTTTATCTTTTCCTTCAAGTTCATTTTTCCTTTTGGATAAATCATTTATTTCATTTTGAATTTCTTCTAAATCTTTTTTTATCTGATCAAGTTCATTCTCTAATTTAATTCTTTCGACCTTTGTGTCTCTAATTTTATCTTCTTTTTCTTTAATCTCTTTTTCTTGCTCTGATAATTCATCACTTGCTTCTTTAAGTTTTTCCTCAGTTTCTTTGATTTTTTCTGCAAACTCATCTTGCGTATGAATCAAAATATGAATAATCTTCTCTTTATTTTTAGCAAATTTATTCAAATATTCTTCATATTCTTTGTTAAAATCTTCTTCATAATTTGTTCCATTCTCTAAATCATATTTTGCAAATTCCTTAAGTGCCATTGCCTTTTTACGTTCATAAGGCACTCCAGATAAATCAATATTTGAATCTTTAATCCTTGAGGAAAAATAATCATCTATAAAAGTGTCATTCTCTTTTATATACTCATCTTTAAGTCTTGGAATATAATTATTAATCTCTTGGTTATATCCTTCAATATCTTTTTCTACACCATTTTTTAATTCATCAGAAAACGCCATAATTAATCCTCCTTATTATTTGAAGTTACATTTAATATATTTAAATCTTCTTTTAATCTTTCAATTGTATCTTTCATTTTATTTAATTCTTTTGTATTTTCCTTCAGGCTACCAAAAACATCTTTCTTTTCAGACATAACAAACACCTCTTATTTATAAATTATATTATATATTTGATACAATGTCAAACAATTTATAAAAATTATTTAAAATTGGTTACATAAAAGTGGAGGTAAACTCACCCCCACTTTACTACTATGTATTATTTATTTTCAAAATTCCATGCATCTTTACACATATCCTCAAGTGTTTTGCTTGCAATAAATCCAAGCTCTTCTCTTGCTTTTTTAGGATCTGCAAAACATTTTGCTATATCGCCTGCTCTTCTTGGTGCTATAATATATGGAACTTTTATATTGTTTGCTTTTTCAAAAGCATTTACAATATCAAGTACGCTATATCCTGTACCAGTACCAAGATTATATATGTACAGACCTTTTCCTTCTTTATCTAATTTTTCTAGAGCTTTAACATGTCCACGTGCTAAATCTACAACATGAATATAATCTCTTACACCAGTTCCGTCATGTGTATCATAGTCATTTCCAAACACAGATAATTTTTCTAATTTACCACTTGCAACTTTTGCAATATATGGCATTAAATTTGCTGGTATTCCGTTAGGCTCTTCTCCTATTAAACCACTTTCATGTGCACCGATTGGATTAAAATATCTAAGTATTGCAATATCCCATTCATTATCTGATTTATATAAATCTTTTAATATTCTCTCTACCATAAGTTTTGATGTTCCATATGGATTTGTAGTTCCTCCAGTTTTGCAATCTTCTGTTATAGGAACAATTTCTGGATCGCCATAAACTGTTGCTGAAGATGAAAATACTATCTTCTTTACATTATGTGCTTTCATTCTATCAAGTAAAGATAAAACTGTTGCTACATTATTTGTATAATATTCAACTGGCTTTTGTACTGATTCTCCAACAGCTTTGTATGCTGCAAAATCAATTACAGCACCTATTTCATTTTCTGTAAAAATTTTATCTAAGAAAGATTTATCAATCATATCTCCTTTATAAAATTTAAAATCTTTTCCAGTTATTTTTTTTACATTTTCTAAAGCCTCTGGTTTACTATTTGAAAAGTTATCTAATATAACTAATTCATATCCTGCGTTTAAAAGCTCAACACTTGTATGTGTACCTATGTATCCTGCTCCACCTGTTACTAATATTTTTTTCATAAAACTACCTCATTTCTTAAATAATCAAAATGGCAAGAGATAATATTACTCTTGCCAGTATTTTATTATATGCATTATTATTTTAACACTAAAAACCGTATATGTCAAATACTATAAAAAATAGAATTCATTTTCTATAGTTTTCTTTTACTATTTCATTTCCTCTTTCAAGAGCAAGAGCTTTATCTGG